>Ga0222660_1000017_pt1 | contig 125188 bp, 118 predicted proteins | sample AntAcemetagen549_FD_179832 | JGI IMG/M metagenome (GOLD analysis project Ga0222660, IMG submission 179832) | Saline water microbial communities from Ace Lake, Antarctica - #549 | ecosystem: Environmental > Aquatic > Non-marine Saline and Alkaline > Saline | place: Antarctica: Ace Lake...
AAGGAGTGGGGGCAACAGCAGCTGCGCTGGTAGACTTATCCACAGTTGCTGGTAACAAAATCAGCAATCCGCCCTGGGTCAAATTTCAATCGGCAGGGTGGGTCAATTTTCCATCAGCGCCAACACTATGGCGTCATTCCGATCAATTTCGACCAGGTGGACGACCCGGCTGCAGCCATCATTGAGCAGACAGCAGGTCATCGCGGCGTAGACGCGGCCATCGACGCAGTAGGGTTCGAAGCCAAGGGCAGCACCACCGAAACCATCCTCACGGCGCTCAAACTGGAGGCCAGCAGTGGCAAGGCCTTGCGCCAGTGCATCGCCGCCGTTCGCCGAGGCGGCACCGTGAGCGTGCCGGGGGTCTATGCCGGTTTCATCCACGGGTTCCTGTTCGGCGACGCCTTCGACAAGGGCTTGACCTTCAAGATGGGCCAGACCCATGTCCAGCCTCTCCTGCCGAAGCTGTTGGAGCATGTCGAACGTGGCGAGCTGAAACCTGAGGTGATCATCAGCCACCGCCTACCCCTGGAGCAGGCGGCAGAAGGCTACAAACTGTTCGACAAGCAGCAGGACGACTGCCGCAAGGTAGTGCTGCGACCCTGACCGTACCTTACTTGCTGTGCTCCGGCGAAGACGGTGGATGGGCCATGCCGCGCGGCCCGAACAAGCCCCACAGGCCCAGACCGAGTACCGGCAATAACACGATGAGCAGCGACCACAGCGCCTTGGAATCAACGCCCTTGTCGCTGCGGTACACGCTGACGATGGCCCACAGGTCGAGCAGGATGATGATGACGCCGAGTGCAATGAACAGAAAACCAAATTCGCCGAGCATGTCGAGGTTCCTCCACATTGGGTGTTTCTGTTGTGGCCGTATCCCGGCCCTATGGTTCAGGCGAAATCCACTTGAATCGCAGATGCCAGCGCCTCGAATGCCACATACCCACGCGAGGTAACACCCATGCCCTCATCTGCACGGCACCACCCTGCGCACAGGGACGAAGAACTGGCCCAACTGCTGCGCCGCTACGCCGAACCCTTGCCGGAGTTCGAAGCTGCGGAATTTGGCGTACCGTTCTCCCGCTATGGCGATGCCCGTGTGGTGCTGATTGGCGAGGCCAGCCACGGCACCTCCGAATTCTATCGGGCGCGTGCGAGCATCACCCGTCGGCTGATCGAACACCACGGTTTCAATATCGTCGCGATAGAGGGCGACTGGCCGGATGCCGCGTACATCAACCGCTACGTCCGCCACGGGAGTGCCCCACAGGGGGAGGCAGTGTTCGACCGCTTCCCCACCTGGATGTGGCGCAACCGGGAGACAATGGACTTCGTGCGTTGGCTGCACCAGCACAACGCTGCCCTGGAGGCGAACAATTACGTGGAATTTCGCGGCCTGGACATCTACAGCCTGCGGGCCTCGATGGCGGCAGTGCTGGGTTATCTGGACGATCGCGACCCGCAACATGCAGCGGCCGCTCGCCAGCGCTACGCCTGCCTGACGCCCTGGCAGAACCAGCCGGCAGAATATGGCCAACGCGTTGAATGGGGAGCAGAGGATTCCTGTGAAGAGGCCGTGGTCGCACAGCTCGGCGAATTGCTGTGGGCGCGCCTGGAAAGTCTGGAGCGCGACGAGGGCTTGTTCGATGCGGCGCAGAATGCCCGCGTGGTGCGAGCCGCCGAGCAGTACTACCGGCTGATGTACCGATCCTCGGCGTCCTCCTGGAATCTGCGCGACCATCATATGTTCGCCACGCTCAAGCAGGTGCTCAAGCACCGTGGGCAAGGCGCCAAGGCCGTCGTCTGGGCGCATAACTCCCACGTCGGTGATGCGGCGGCCACAGAGATGGGCTGGCAGGGTCAGTTCAACCTGGGCCAGCTATGTCGCATCGGCTGGGGCGACGACGCGGTACTGATCGGCATGGGAACCAACAGCGGTGAAGTTGCCGCTGCCGACGACTGGGGCGCAGCACTACGGATCATGCGCGTGCTGCCGTCACACCCAGACAGCTGGGAGCAGCGTTTTCTATGCACAGGTGTGCCGGCTGCGCTGTTCGACTGGCGTGGCGCCGGCAGGACAACCTTGCGCCATGCCGTCAGCGAGCCCCTGTTGCAGCGCGCCATCGGCGTGATCTACCGGCCTCAGACGGAGCGACACAGCCACTATTACGAAACAGTGCTGGGTGAACAGTTCGATGCCTATCTGTGGTTTGAAACCACCACGGCGGTAACGCCCTTACCCTCCCCCTCGGGTGACAAACACTGCCGTGAGAGCGAAACCTTCCCCTTCGGATTCTGAAGGGCTATGAGGACGAGATGACCTGGGTGCTGCGTAACGACCCGCTGGTACCTGTCAGCCTTGCGGTGCAAGCGAGCCGTTGGAAACGGTATCAGCCCCTTGTTAAAGATCGCGAGCCCTCACGGTTGACAATCACTGCCAGTGACTTCCACCCACTAGCGGATCTGCAGGTAATGGACCTGATGGCACGAGGAGACCCGGCATGAGCGATGTTCGCATTGGCATCTCTGGATGGCGCTACGCCCTCTGGCGCGGCGATTTCTATCCCAAGGGCCTGGTGCAGCGTAAGGAGCTGGAATTCGCTTCACGCGAAGTCAACAGCATCGAGATCAACGGCTCCTTCTATGGGCTGCAGACACCCCAGCGATATAAGGCCTGGGGAGCCCAGACGCCCGACGATTTCATCTTCAGCATCAAGGCACCGCGCTATATCACACACGTGCGCCGGCTCGTGGATATTGAACAGCCGCTGGCCAATTTCTTTGCCTCGGGACTGCTGGGGTTGAAGGAAAAGCTTGGTCCTATCCTCTGGCAGTTTCCTCCCAGCTTCCGCTTCGATGAGCATCTGTTCGGCGACTTCCTTGCACAATTACCTTCGAGCACCGATCAGGCCCGCCGTATCGCTCGCCGTTCCGCCGCCCGTCTGCATGTGCCAGGCTACTTGGAGGCTGCTGTGGGCAAGCCGCTAAGGCATGCTGTTGAAATCCGCAACGACAGCTTCTGTTGCCCGGCATTCGTCAATCTGTTGCGCCAGCACAACATCGCCCTGGTGGTGGCGGATACGGCAGGCAAATGGCCCTACGTGGAGGACGTCACCGCTGACTTTCTTTACCTACGCCTGCATGGGGACGCAAAACTCTACGTCAGTGGCTATTCACCCCAGGCCTTGCGTCGCTGGCAACGACGTATCGAGGCATGGGCAGCCGGGGGCCAACCGCAGGACGCCCAACTGATAGATCGTGAGTACCCGATCTCCAGCACTGCTCGAGACCTGTATTGTTACTTCGACAATGATGTGAAAGTGCGTGCCCCCTATGATGCACGGCATCTACTGGAGAACTTGGGGCTTCGGCCTCGGGCGTAAACCTTCCGCTAAAGCGGTAAATGTTGTTCTAAGCAAAGAGCTCCGCCATCAACATTGCCTGACCGGCGTCTGCCGCCTTTTCGCACATACGCCGGATACCCGTTCTGGTACGTCTGCCTCTGCTGTCCCCCCCTCTGCGCATTGCGCCTCGTAGCGGCCCGTCAGCACGACCACTGCTCTGAAGATATGAACTTCACAGCAAGACAGTTCTTCCTAACTAGTGACTCAAGTCGATCCCGTTGCCAAAACCCAGTGCCTTATTGGCCCTTGCGGGGGTCAAGACATTCACAGAGGAGAATCAGCATGACTCGCAATACGAGCAATCAGTACAGCATGCAGAACCCGCTGACGCAGTATCCGCAGCCTGAATTCCCAGCCCAACACCAACCTGAACCGGGTCTGGATCGTAAAATGAAGCCAGAGCCTGATCATGGCGAGATGAGCTACATCGGCTTTGGCCGGCTTGAGGGGCGCAAAGCTTTGATTACCGGCGCTGACTCCGGTATTGGCAGGGCCGCAGCCATTGCCTTTGCCCGCGAGGGTGCTGACATCGTGCTCAATTATCTGCCCGAGGAAGAAGCTGATGCCCAGGAGGTCGTGGCGCTAATCACCGCCGAGGGCCGTCGTGCCATCGCCCTGCCCGGCGACATCAAGGACGAGGCGTTCTGCACGTCCCTGGTCAAGAATGCAGTACAGGCGCTGGATGGGCTGGACATCCTGGTCAATGTGGCAGGCAAGCAGATCGCCCAACAGCACATCAGTGAGCTGAGCAGCGAGCAGTTCGACCACACATTCAAGACCAACGTCTATGCGCTGTTCTGGCTGTGCAAAGCGGCCGTACCGTATATGCCGCCAGGTGCGACGATCATCAACACCGCGTCGATCCAGTCCTATGATCCGTCTGCAACGCTGCTTGATTATGCGTCGACCAAAGCGGCCATCGTGGCTTTCACCAAAGCGCTTTCCTCCCAGGTCATCAAGCAGGGAATTCGGGTTAACGCCGTCGCGCCAGGACCGATCTGGACGGTGCTGCAACCCACCGACGGGCAACCGGCCGAGAAGATCCCAAGCTTCGGTTCCCAGGTGCCCATGAAGCGACCAGGACAACCTGCCGAGTGTGCACCGTTGTATGTACTTCTGGCTTCTCAGGAGTCGAGTTTCATCACCGGTGAAGTATTCGGCGTGACCGGCGGAAACCCTTTGCCGTGAAGCGTCGCCGCCACCCCTTCTGAAACGGACTAATCCATTCATGTCGCCCCGCTTCGGGGCTGAAGATCGAGCGAGCCTTCATGAGCAGGACAGTTGCAGATTTTATCGATGAGCGTCTCTACCAGTGGGGCGTTCGACGCATCTATGGGTATCCCGGCGATGGCATCAACGGTGTATTCGGCGCGTTGGCCAGAAGCGAAGGAAAAATCCGTTTCATCCAGGCCCGGCATGAGGAAATGGCGGCCTTCATGGCCTGCGCGGATGCCAAGTTTTCGGGTGATCTCGGGGTGTGCATCGCCACATCCGGCCCCGGTGCGACGCACTTGCTGACCGGGCTCTACGATGCGCGCATGGATCATATGCCCGTGTTGGCCATCGTCGGTCAGCAGGCGCGCAGCGCCGTCGGCGGCCACTACCAGCAGGAGGTCGACCTGCTGGCGATGTTCAAGGACGTCGCCGGTGCCTTCGTGCAGCAGGCCAACTCACCCGAGCAGGTTCGCCACCTGATCGATCGTGGTATTCGCACGGCCCTGGGCGATCGCCGGGTCACGGCGATTATCCTGCCCAACGACCTGCAGACTCTGCCCTACGAAGAGCCTGCTCGTGAGCATGGCACACTGCATTCTGGCACCGGCTACAGCCGGCCGCGGGTACTGCCCCATGCAGTCGACCTGCAGCGGGCGGCCGAGGTCCTGAACTCAGGTGAGAAAGTCGCGATCCTCGTCGGGGCCGGCGCGCTGGGGGCGTCCGACGAGGTAATGGAAGTGGCGCAAAGACTGGGAGCCGGGGTGGCAAAGGCACTGCTTGGCAAGGCGGTACTGCCGGACGATCTGCCCTGGGTCACCGGCTCCATCGGTCTGTTGGGCACCAAGCCGAGCTACCGGTTGATGAACGAGTGCGACACCTTGCTGATGATCGGCTCGGGCTTCCCCTATGCGGAGTTCCTGCCCAAGGAGGGTCAGGCACGCGCCGTGCAGATCGATATTCAGGCCGACATGCTTGGCCTGCGCTACCCCATGGAAGTGCTCCTGCAGGGCGATACCGGCGAAACCCTGCGAGCCCTGCTGCCCCTGCTGCACGAGAAAAAATCCAGCAGTTGGCGTAAGCGCGTCGAACGTTGGACTGGCCAGTGGCGCAGCGTCTTAACGGATCGTGCAATGTCACCCGCCGAGCCGATCAACCCACAGCGAGTGGCCTACGAGCTGTCGCCGCGCCTGCCTGATCGGGCCGTGGTGACCTGCGACTCCGGCTCCTGCGCCAACTGGTTCGCCCGCGACGTGATGATTCGCCAGGATATGTTCTGCTCGCTATCCGGCGGGCTCGCCTCCATGGGCGCGGCGGTACCCTATGCCATTGCCGCCAAGTTCGCCCAGCCGGACCGTCCAGTGATAGCACTGGTGGGCGACGGCGCCATGCAGATGAACAACATGGCCGAGCTGATTACCGTGGCCAAGTACTGGCCGCAGTGGCGGGACAAGCGCTGGATCTGCGCCGTATTCAACAACCAGGATCTCAATCAGGTGACCTGGGAGCAGCGGGTCATGGAGGGAGACCCGAAGTTCCCCGCCTCCCAAGACATACCGGACGTGGCCTATCACCGATTCGCGCAGTCCATCGGACTCGAGGGCATCTTCGTCGACCGCGAAGAGGACGTCGCGCCGGCCTGGGAGCAAGCATTGGCTGCGGATCGTCCAGTGTTGATCGAATTCAGGACCGACCCAGATGTGCCGCCGCTGCCGCCCCACATATCGTTGAAACAAGCCAAGTCATTCGCGTCCGCACTGTGGCAGGGCGACCCAGATCAGGGTGGCGTGATACGCAAGACCACGCGGCAAGTGCTGAGCACCCTGCTGCCGGGCAAAACACCTCGTTGACCGCTGGCGGACGTACCGTCACAGCAGAGAAAAAGGGGCCCGCTGAACCGAACGGCAAAACACCCCCCAGTGAACATTCCCGAGCCATCGATAATTAATCACTACCTATGAAAACCTCACGAATTATTAGCCCCGAGGCTTATGCGCAAGGGAGTGATCATTCCGAGTCGCTGCTGTTCGGCAGCCCCAAGGAACGGCTCGATTTCTATCGCAGGGAGATTCAGTTCGAGAAAAGCCTGCTAGCTGGGCGCACCAACGCCTATCTGTCGGCTCAGTCGTTTCTGGTCATCGCCTACGCATCGTCCATGGCCAACGCGAATGAGCACTGGGGCGCACTGTTTACTCTAGTGGTGCCTGCTCTTCTCGCGCTGCTGGGGGTCATGAGCTCGCTGCATGCCTGGCCGGGCATCAAGGCGTCGGCAATGATCGTCGAGCATTGGCAGTACAAGCAGGAACAACTATTGCGCAGCGATCCTGAGTTCGGCCCGGCCTATGACGACTCGCCGCTATTCAGCGAACAGGAGGCAAGCAGAGACAGTAACCGCAAATCCCTGCTGTTTTCCCTTCGCTCGCCCTGGCTGTTCATTATTTTCTGGGCCGTACTGGGTGTCTTCTCGGTCTGGCTACAAATGCCATCGGCGAAGATATGAGACAGGTCACCAGCCAAGCGTTGAGACTTAAAAGTGTGAGGCTGGCCGCTGCCTTCATCTCGATCGACCATACGTTAAAATTAGATATTATTCGTATTAGCCAATTCAGCTGGCTAGTCTCGAAGTCATCTACTCCAGTCTCGCCCTGAAACGCCTTTCGAATTGAACACTGCGGCTGCTGTGCTCCTGCAGCTGCTGTCGAAACTGCGGTGACAGCTGCTCCGCGAGCACTTGCTCGAAACGGTGGCGAATTTGTTTTTCGGTGCGCAGTGCCGCGCGCAAACGGGCGCGGCCGCGCTCAGGCAACAGCGAGGTGGTCACGCTGTTCCAGGCATGGCGAAGTACGCCGAACAGGCTTGGATGCTGCGCTGGTCGGCCGCCATAGGTAACGATCTGATTGTGCAGGCAGGCCATCAGCGCCGAGCACTGCTGTTCGCGCTCGCGAAATAACCGCTGCTGCTCGGATGTACTCGCGCTGCCTGCAAGACGTCGATAGCTCAAGCTGGCGTCGTGGCACGCCATCAGAAGGTGGTTGAGCTGGGCAATGGTCTTGTCCAACGTCGGCATGCCCTACGCCTCCCCTGCGCGCTCGGATGCAAAGAACTGACACCGGGTGCGCGCAGTGTCGCGGCACCCGGTAGACCGATCAGCTCTTGGCACGAGCCACGTCACGCATCGCTCTGACTTCATCGTGATTGCGCAGCACGCCCTGGTACTGACGCTCCACCATGCTGCGGATTTCTGGAGGCAGATTCTTGGTCAGCGCTTCACTGTAGCGCTCCTTGGCCACGTCTTCGCCGCGCTCGGCTTCGTTGAGAATGGCCTCTTCGTCCTTGCCGGTGACCAGTGATTTCAGGTCGACCCAGCGGCGGTGCAGGTCTGCCCCCACGCTGGTGCTGTCCTCTGGCTCGCCGCCCAATTCCAGGACGGTCCGTTGCAGTTCTTCCGCCGCTCCGGCGCATTGCCGCGAGCGTTGCGAGAAGAGTTGCTTCATGTCGGGGCGCTTGACGTCTTCGGCGCAGACCTTGAAGCCTGCCTCGCCGTCCTTGCAGGTTTCGATCAGCTTGTTGAGGGTGCGTACCAGGTCTTTACGATCGTCGGTGAGATCCATGAGTTGTCTCCGGGCCGGCTAAACGGCCATTGCTGGGTGGTATGTCCCCTAGCGGGGCGTACATGGATTCCGACGCTCAGGCTGCGCTGATCGTTCAGGGAAAATTCCAAGCGGCAGGCTGAGCCGGCTTCAGGTATGCACGCACCAGTTGACTGCCTCGGCCGGCATGCCGAGGCAGTCTTCACGGTGAATCACACCGGCTGCCAGTGCCTCGGAGACGTTGAGAATGCGCGGTGCAGACATCAGGCATTCGAGTACGTTGAGGGGCGCTTCGGCGCCAGCGGTGCACTCAGCGACGATGCTGGCGTAAAGCTGCAGATCGTAGTCCAGGCTCATCGCGTATTCGGACATGCGCGCGTGATCCACGGCGCCGTTGACCGTCCAGTGAAAGGGATGAAACAGGAACTTGCTATGCGGGCAGGCCGTGCGTGTTTCGCCGGCAAGAAAGATGATGTTGCCCATGGATTCGACGGTGCCGAGGTTGTGCGTCTTCACGGGCACCGGCAGCGAGACGAGGAAGTTGTAGAGGGAGAAGCCGTAGCTGCACTCCCCGCCCATGGTGGCGATCTTCAGCACCAGCTCATCTGCGCCCTGATGGATGGCCTGGCTGCATTTGTCGATCAACTGACCGCAGGTGTAGGAGTTGATCGGTGCGGTGAAATGCACGACGTGGGTTCTCATGACGGTCTCCTCTGCAATGAAATGCCTTTGCGCGGCCTTCTTTTGCAGTGAGTGAAAACGCACGGGAGGGTTTCAATTTTCTGCGCCTCGATGGCTGTGCTGATCATCACAAGCCCGGCAAAAAGCTTGAACGCAAGCCAGCCAGTGGAACTCTGTCTATTTCAGGGGAGCTTTGTCAGGGGCCGTTTCGTGACCTGGCAGGCGCAATTGCGCCAAATCGAACGAGCATCTTGCTTCCCCAGGGCCGCCGCACCGTCTCCTCCTTCTCCTTGCGGCGGTTCCTTCTTTTCTGACTGGAGACGATCCTGGCCCGCTCTGGAGAGTGGCCGAACCCAGACACCATCAGGCAGTCACAACGTCGTGGCCTGCCCCACCAGGGCCACGTGCTCGCAACGAACGGACGCATGGGAGAGCATCGATGCCACTGCTCAAACTGCTGCATTTCATGGCGCTGATCTGCTGGTGTGGCGTGCTGCTGTACCTGCCAGCGATGATCGCTGCCGGCACGCGCAGCAGCGACGAGCTGTTCTATCGCGACCATGCTCACCTCACCCGCACCGTCTTCAACCTGATCGCCACGCCAGCCGCACTGCTGGCCATTGGTTCGGGCACCGCGCTGTTTTTACGTGAGTCGATTTTCGACCCTTGGTTGATCGTCAAGCTCACCACGGTCGCGGGGATGGTGCTCTGTCACGCCCTGTGCGGCGTGCTGATCCTGCGTATCGAACGTGCCGCCGAACCTGCGCTGCGCCGCGACTGCCTGCTGATCGCTTTGCTGCTGAGCGCCCTGATCGGCGCCACGCTCTGGCTGGTGCTGGCCAAACCCTTCTGATCATGGAGTATCCGAGAATATGCCCGGCCTGCCCCGCTCTCTCTACCGTCCAGTAGCTGGCAAGCCGGAGCCGATTGGTTCAGCGTGTATCGACGCCCACGCCGTGCTCGTACACCAGGCGCCCGCCCAGGTAAGCCGCCAGGCCAATCAGCGCGGCGGTCAGCAGCGACAGGTACAGCCCCCAGCGCTCCATGCCCTGCTCCGGCCCCGCGTAGCGCAGCAGCCAGTTCAGCGATGCCAACGACAGCATCATCACCGCGATGATGGCGTGGCACCAGGCGGTGATCTTGCGCCGGATGCTGCCAACCGTCAGCAGATCGACCAGCCCCGCCATGCTCGCCACCCAGCCACCGAAGGCGCCGACGCCTGCCAGCCAGAGACTGGCGCGCGCCCAGAACGGATCGGCCAGCAGCAGATAGGCGATATCGGTCGCCACCAGGCCCAGCAGCGCGGCTACCGGAAAGTGGATCATCATCGGGTGCAGCGGATGCCCGGCGATGGCGGCGCGACTGACGATAACTTCCTTTATTTCGGCCATCCCGGCCTCCCTGTACAGGTGAATGATGAGGTGATACGGGCGCGTCATTGGCTGACGCCCTGTTTCAAGTTGACCACGCTGACGCTGGCAGTTCCGTTTCTCGTTGCCTGCGAGGGGCCGCAATCGGCGCTCGATCCGGCCGGGCCGATGGCGCGCGAGGTGGCAATGCTGTGGTGGGCAATGTGCGCCTTCGCCACCCTGGTGCTGGTCGTGGTGACGGCCCTGTGGGTGCATGCCATGCGCCGTGAACGCCCGCAGATGGACGCCGCACGGGCACGTCAGCTGACGCTGCGCTGGCTGGTCGGTGGCGGGCTGTTGTTGCCGACCTTGAGCGTGCTGCTCCTGTTGCTGTTCGGCATCCCCATCGGCCACCGCATGCTGCCCTTGCCGCTGGCGGGCGAGCAGCCCATGCGTATCGAGGTGGTCGGTCATCAATGGTGGTGGGAGGTGCGCTACCCGGACAGCGGCGTGGTTACCGCCAATCAGCTGCATCTGCCGGTAGGCCGGCCGGTGGACCTCGACGTCAGTAGCGCCGACGTCATCCATTCCTTCTGGGTGCCTCGCCTGGGCGGCAAGATCGACATGATCCCCGGCCGGGACAATCGCATCCGCCTGCAGGCCGATCAGGCCGGTACCTTTCGCGGCCAGTGCTCGGAGTTCTGCGGCACCCAGCACACCCACATGATTCTCGATGTGCAGGCTCACGAGGAGGAAGACTTCGCCCGCTGGCTACAGGCACGCAGCGAACAACAGGTCAGCGCCCTGCCCGGCCCGGCTGGCGACGTGTTCGCCGCGCGTTGCGGTCAGTGTCATCGCGTGGCGGGCGTCAGCGAAGGGAATCGCGCGCCGGATCTCAGCGATGTCGGCGCGCGATCAATGCTTGGCGCCGGCGTGCTGAGCAATGAACCGGGTGCGCTATTGCGCTGGCTGCAAGAGCACCAACGGCTCAAACCCGGCAACGCCATGCCGCTGCATGACGATCTCGACCCCGACCACCTCAGCACCATCGCCGACTGGCTGGAGACTCTGCGCCCGTGACTACGCCAAGCAACGAACAGGTTGCCGCCCAGGAACAACTGCACGATCAGTTCAACGACGTATGGGGTAACCCGCGCGGCTGGAAGTCGCTGACCATCGTCAATCACACCACCATCGGCATTCGCTTCATGCTCACCGGGCTCGGCTTCTTCCTGTTCGGTGGCCTGCTGGCAATGCTGGTGCGCACGCAGCTGGCGATACCCGGCTACGACTTTCTCGAGCCGGACGTTTACAACCAGGTCTTCACCATGCATGGCACGGTGATGATGTTCCTCTTCGCCGTGCCGATGATGGAAGGCCTGGCGGTCTACCTGATTCCGAAGATGCTCGGCGCGCGCGACCTGGTGTTTCCGCGCCTGTCGGCGCTGGGCTACTGGTGTTATCTGTTCGGTGGGCTGATTCTCTGCGCCAGTCTGCTGCTGGGTATCGCGCCCAAGGCCGGCTGGTTCATGTACACGCCGCTGTCCAGCGCCGTGCATACGCCGGGGCCGAACTCGGATTTCTGGCTGATCGGCATCACCTTTGTGGAGATCTCGGCGGTGTCGGCCGGTGTCGAGCTGGTGGTGTCGATCCTGCGCACCCGCGCCGAGGGCATGTCGCTGAACAAGATGCCGATCTATGCCTGGTACATCCTGGTGATGGCCATGATGATCGTGGTCGGCTTCCCGCCGCTGATCCTCGGCAGCATCCTGCTGGAGCTGGAGCGCGCGGTTGGCCTGCCATTTTTCGAGGTGGCGCGCGGCGGTGACCCGATTCTCTGGCAGCACCTGTTCTGGCTGTTCGGCCATCCCGAGGTGTACATCATCTTCCTGCCGGCGGCCGGCATCGTCTCGACCCTGTTGCCGGTGTTCTGCCAGCGCCCGCTGGTGGGCTACCGCTGGGTGGTGCTGGCGATTCTCACCACCGGGTTCATCAGCTTCGGCCTGTGGGTGCACCACATGTTCACCGTGGGTATTCCGCAGTTGGCGCAAGCGTTCTTCTCCGCGGCGAGCATGCTGGTGGCGATACCGACCGGCATCCAGGTGTTCGCCTGGATCGCCACACTGTGGGTCGGCCGGCCGCTGTACCACGTACCGATGCTGTGGCTGGTGGGTTTTCTGGTGATCTTCGTCTGCGGCGGGCTGACCGGCGTGATGCTGGCGTTGGTGCCCTTCGACTGGCAGGTGCATGACACCCACTTCGTGGTGGCGCACATGCACTACGTGTTGGTGGGGGGCATGTTCTTCCCGCTGCTGGCCGGCATCTATTACTGGCTGCCGCATTTTTCCGGACGCATGCCATCGGTACGCCTCGGCAAATGGGGCTTCTGGCTGGTGTTCATCGGCTTCAACCTGACCTTCCTGATCATGCACTGGACCGGCCTGATGGGCATGCCGCGGCGCATCTACACCTACCAGTCCGGCCTCGGCTGGGACCTGCCCAACCTGATCTCGTCGATCGGCAGTTTCATCATGGCCATCGGCATCGCCACGGTGCTGCTGGATATCGTCCTGCACTTTCGCTTCGGCCAGAAGGCCACGAACAATCCCTGGAACGCGGACACCATGGAGTGGAGTACGCATCTGCCGCCCAGCCCCTACAACTTCGTCAGCCTGGCGCCGGTGCGCACCCGCCATCCCCTGTGGGAGCTGCCCGACCTGGAGGAGCGCATCGACCGTGGAGAGTTCGCCCTGACCGTGATCGACCATGGCCGGCGAGAAACCTTGGGTATCGAGCCGCTGACCGGCAAAGTACGCGAGATCATCCATCTGCCGGGCAATAGCTGGTGGCCTTTCATCGCCTCGCTGTTCATCGCTTTCACCTGCCTGGGGCTGCTGAGCAAGTTCTACTGGGTCGCCCTAGTGGCCAGCATCGTCGCCGTGCTGGTGCTGCTGCGCTGGAGCTGGGAGAACGGCGCGCACCCGCTGGCGGCGCCGGATGCGCGAGTGCAACCTGGCGAGCCGCCGCTGCACTCACGCACCTGTGATGGCCCGGGGCTGTGGGGCATGGGCGTGACCCTGCTGGCCAACGGCGCCTTGTACCTGGCGCTGCTGTTCGGCTGGTTCTATCTGTGGACGGTCTCGCCGAACTGGCTGGTGCCGGACGATGCGGTCATCGATCAGCGCTTGCTGCTGGCCAGCGCCGTATTGCTGAGCATTGCCGTGTTGTGGCAGCGACCGGTATTGCGCCGTCTGCGTCAGGGCCAGGGTGAACCCGCTGCGTTGATCACCTGCTTTGTCGGGGCGGCGCTGCTGGGCGCGTTGCACACCGGGCTGCTGCTCTGGGCCCTGCTGGCTGGAGAGCTGGCGCCGCGCGCCACTGCGCATGATGCGGTGATCGTGGTGATGCTCGTCTACAGCCTCGCGCACGGGGCGCTGGCGACCATTCTCAGCGCGTTGCAGGCCCTGCGTGTGCATCATGGCTATGTATGCAAGCGCACGCCCTACGAGCCCTTGGTGGTCGAGCAATTCTGGCAATACAGCCTGGCCGTGATGTGGATTACCTACTGCAGCGTGGTGCTGTTCCCGCCAACCTTCGGAGGTGTGTGATGCAGCCGTTACGCTCCCCCTACAACCCGATCCACATCCCTCTCGGGCTGGTGCTCTGGAGTATCTGGTTCGTCGTGCTGTACGGCGGATTGTCGGTTGGTTGCGCACTGTCGCCTCCTGATCCCATACAGGGGCAATGGACCTGGCTGAACGGTCTGCTCGCGCTGTTCAGCCTGTTCACCATGACAGCCCTGCTGGGTTTGGCCCGGCGGTTTCAACGCGCCGCCAGGGACGAGCGTGAGGGCCAGCCCGCGCGCTTCGTAGCCCGCCTCGCTGCGGGCGTGAACCTGATCGGCGCCATTGCCACCGTTTTCGTCGCCCTGCCAACGCTGAGCCTGCCGCCATGCCTGTGATCGTCCTCGCCCTCCTCCTTCTGCCTGGCACGGCCGCCGCCCATGGTCTGCTCGATGGCCATCTGCATCTGAACGAGCGCGTACCGCTGCTGCTTAGCGCTCTGCTGCTCGGCGCGGCCTGGCTGCTGTACATCCTGGGTTGCCGCAAGGTGCGCCCGCACGGGCGCGAAGCGTTGTGGATGCATCTGGCCATGGTCCTCACGGTACTCGCCGTATTCGGCCCCATCGATGACTGGGCAGAGACCAGCACCAGCCTGCACATGGTCCAGCACATGCTGTTCATGATCGTCATCGCGCCGCTCTGGGCGCTGGCTCGACCGTTGCCGCAATGGCGAGCGCAGCTCGGTGGTTGGATGGCGCCGGTGTCCAACGCCATTCTGCGCAGCGGCCGCTATCCGGTAGCCCTGGCCATGCTGCACGGCGCGATGATCTGGGTCTGGCACACACCCAGCCTGTACATGCTGGCGCTGGACAACACCTGGTGGCACGCCATCGAGCATGCCTGTTTTCTGTTCAGCGCCTGGCTGTTCTGGTGGTCCTGCCTGCGCGCCAATCCACGGCAGGTGCCGCACGCGCTGATGGCCATTCTCCTGACCCTGATGCACACCGGCCTGCTCGGTGCCCTGCTCACCTTCGGCAACACGACGTTCTATGGCGAGTCCCGTGACCTGGCTGACCAGCAACTGGCCGGCCTGCTGATGTGGGTGCCGGGTAGTCTGGTGTATCTAGCCGCAGCCGGCTGGATCAGTTGGCGCTGGTTGACCCGCATATGGCGTCGCCAGGTGCGCGAAAGTGCAGGTAATCCCCTATAGCGCGTGCTTCGTGTTCGCTAGCGTCTCGTACAAATTCAATCCAGTTTTCTTGACCGCCGAAGAGCGCTTCGGTGTAACCATTTCGCGCATATGGTTCAGAGTATTTTTTCTGTCACTGCGAAGCAGTTGGCTTATTTCCCAGCGCAACATGCTGTGTGCAAACAATAAAGTAACCTTAAGCATCATCTGATGGGCTAGCCAGGCCTGGGCTTTAGTTTGCAGAGGATGTGCCTGTACAACCTTAGTAAATGATGGCGCTTTGAATTTTCTTTTTACAAATCGTCCCAACTGTTGGTATGCAGTAAAGACATCGCTATGTTTTATGGGTGCTATCAAGGAGATGCCCATGAAACACGATCTGGAAAGCATTAGATCAGCGCTGTCTAACTATGAAGTTAATATGACGCCAAGACCGGACGGGAGCGTCGTGCTTACCGTTGCCCACAGGGAGCGACAATTAGTGCGCGTCCTAGATGGAAGTTGCTCCGCTCAAGAAGTCATTCGATTGATCCATTTCGATATGGCGCTGGAGGAGGATGCCGAGTCAATTAACGAAGCGGTCAAACACTGCAGCACCACGCAGTTACCCACCTACTCGCGCGAGCCGATTTTTCGCACGCGTACCTCTCGCTTATGGGCCATGAGAAAGCTCGAAAAGAAATGAGGAGATACGCAAGTGCCCAGATGCAATGTGTCCGCTCCTCAGACTCGGAGCAAGCCCGAAGATCTCATGGGAAAAATCAGAAGGCATATGCCTTATCGCCACCAACTGATGTACGAATGGCCCTATACGGCCGGATCGTTATGCTTGGTGGTGCTGCTGGTCTCGCAGCCTCAACAGCCGTCCCTGGCGCGGCCCGACGCCCACAGCGCACAACGCTCCCTGCAGGAGATCGACTTGAGCTGCTACCAGGTGCATGACGATGCGCTGAACGATCAGCATTGCGAGGATTGTGGTCATGACAAGCTGACCCCCTCGCGCCCTGCCGCAGACTTTGAATTCAGTCGTTCACTGCTCACCTGCAGCAATGTACAAAGCGTCCCGTTGGTTGAGAACAGCGAGGACAGACCCGACAACATGATGATCGAAGTGATCAAGTCCAATCACTCCTTCTAGCGGTCCTTGACGCTCTCGGCTGGCATTTCCAGCCTTTATCCTGCCTTCCCTTTTCCCGCGCCCCGATTATCTGAGCGAATGATCGGGGTGGCTGTCGACATGCATAGACCCTTTTCAAAGGAGGCCTGTCATGCCGGATTCAGTCATTTACTTTTCCATTACAATTGCTGCCCTCATCGTTCTGCTACATCTGTGGGCGGTGATCAGTGTATTTCGTAGCGACAAGCATGTCGGGACGAAAACTCTTTGGGCTCTGCTTATCTGGATATTCCCGATTATCGGGCTGGTTATCTGGGGCATTGCCGGCCCGCGTGGACATGACGACGGGCCAACTTCGCCTGAGCACAGCAAGTAATCGAAATGATCTTTTTTAATGCCTATAGGACGTTACTCGGTGTGCGAGTGTCGGCAAAATAAAACCACCATTTGTTGGCGCTCGTGATTATTTTCTACAGTGCTTATACAGCGAGGTATCAATATGTCAGAGGCGTATAACTATCTCGATCACATAACTGCGTACAGCAGCTGTGCCAATGCCTGCGAGCAATGTGCAACAGCCTGCCTGAGCGAGGGCAATGCCGGACATTATCGCTGCGTCGAGCTATGCCGTGACTGCGCCGATCTATGCCGCCTGACAGCAACGCTGATGCTGCGCAACAGCCCCTATGTCGCGGTGGCCAGCCAGCTATGCCGGATCGCCTGCCTGGCCTGCGCCGAGGAATGCGTGCAGCACGCCAGCCAGCATTGTCAGGAGTGCGCGCGAACCTGCCAGGTGTGTGCAGAAGAACCTTTACTGGAGCCAGCATGAAATCGGACAAAACCACGAAAACGCCAGTAGCGCGCTCCAGCGAGGCGCTGCTGGACGACCCAGGTAACGAAGACCCTGGCTCGCAGCTCGATGCGCCAGTGCCGCTGCGCCCCTCGACCAAGGCGCAGCGCAGCAAACGAACCCGGCCGAGCGACGGAAAACCGCGCTAGGCCGGGCGTCGGTTCAGGCAGGAATGCTCTTGGCGCGCATCTCCCGCGCCCAGATGCGATGCTGCTTCAGCGCTGTTTCGAAGCGCATGAACAGCGGATCGAAACTGTCGCCGCACAGCATGCCATCGTCTTCTTCCAGACCGAGCATCGCAGCAAGCTGAGCGGCGTCACCGCTGAGCGCCACGGGTTTGAGGTGCTTGTAGGCCTCCAGCAGGTAATGCTTGGCCACGCCATCGTTCTGCAGCGTCTTGAGCACATACTCACCACCCGGCACGAACACCGCGTCGACGGTGATCGACGGCTCCGAAGCGAAGCTGCCATCGGGCTGCATGGGCTGGCCGTCGGAGTCCTTCAGTACGGCTGCCGAAGGCGCCAGCAGCTTGGCCACGGCACCGGCTGCTTCGAGCATCTTCTGCAGACTGCCGACCTCGTCAGCCTTGCAGCCGGGGGTAAGCAGGATAGCCACGCGCCGTCCGCGAATATCGCCAGGCAGCAGATTCATCTGACTCAGCGCCGGGGAGACCTTGGCCTTGTCATCCATGGTCGGCGTCGTGGTGCTGTTCAGATCGATGCCCAGGTTCTCCGCCACGCGCAACGCCAGCAGCGGATCGATGTGCGCCAGGATTTCCTTCACTTGGCGCTCGCGAATGAACAGGCGCTCGACTTTCGACAGCTCGAAGCTGTAGGCATCGACGATATGCTGCTGCTCGGCCTCGCTCATGCTGCGCCAGAACAGCGTGGCCTGGGAGAAGTGATCGGCGAAGCTGGCCGAGCGCACCCGTATCTTGGTACCGCTTAGCGGTTCGGGATAGGAACTGTAGCCGCCGCCGTTGGGCGCTGGCGGCGTCTCGCGCGGCCAGTTGCCATCGATCGAGTTGGGTTCGTAAGAGGCGCGGCCGCGATTGATCTGCTGACGATGCGGCGCGTCACGCTGGTTGTTGTGGAACGGACAGAGTGGCCGATTGATCGGGATTTCGTTGAAATTGGGGCCGCCCAGACGCAGCAACTGGGTGTCGGTGTAGGAAAACAGGCGACCTTGCAGCAGTGGGTCATTGCTGAAATCGATGCCCGGCACCACATGCCCGACGTGAAAGGCCGCCTGCTCCGTCTCGGCGAAGAAGTTGTCCGGGTTGCGATTGAGCACCATGCGCCCGACCACGCGCACCGGCACCAGCTCTTCGGGTACCAGCTTGGTCGGGTCGAGCAGGTCGAAACCAAAGCTCAGCGCGTCCTCCTCGTCCATCACCTGCAGGCCCAGCTCCCATTCCGGGTAGAGGCCGCGTTCGATGTCTTCCCACAGGCCGCGTCGGTGAAAGTCCGGGTCCTTGCCGGCAAGTTTCTGCGCCTCGTCCCATACCAGCGAGCAAACCCCGGCCTTGGGTCGCCAGTGAAACTTCACCAGCTTGCTCTGACCCTCGCCGTTGACCAGGCGAAAGCTGTGCACGCCAAAGCCCTGCATCGAGCGATAGGCGATGGGAATGGCGCGGTCGGACATGGTCCACAGCACCATGTGCGCCGATTCCGGGGTCAGCGATACGAAGTCCCAGAAGGTGTCGTGGGCCGACGCGCCGGTGGGAATCTCGTTGTGCGGCTCGGGTTTGACCGCATGGACGAAGTCGGGGAACTTGATCGCGTCCTGGATGAAGAACACCGGCATGTTGTTGCCGACCAGGTCGAAGTTGCCCTCTTCGGTGTAGAACTTCACCGCGAAACCGCGCACGTCACGCACGGTATCGGCTGAGCCGCGCGGCCCCTGCACGGTGGAAAAGCGCACGAACACCGGCGTGCGCTTGCCGGCTTCGCCGAGAAAGGCAGCGCAGGTCAGGTCGCTGGCCGGCTCGGTCACCTCGAAATAGCCATGCGCTGCCGCGCCGCGGGCATGCACCACGCGCTCGGGAATGCGCTCGTGATCGAAGTGGGTGATCTTCTCGCGCATGATGAAATCTTCCATCAGCGTCGGGCCACGCTCGCCGCCGCGCAGGCTGTTCTGGTTGTCGGCGATGCGCGTGCCGGTGTTGGTGGTCAGCGCCTCCCCGGTGGCGTCCTCGCGGAAGCGCTCGAGTTGTTCGAGCTTGGCGTTGCTGTTGCTGCGGTCGAGCTTATCGCTGCCCGCCATCTGGCTGTTTTCGGCGGTTTTCGGTTGCTTGCTCATGGGCTACTCCTGGCTATTGGAGGCGTGCGTATCGCGCGCTCGGTTATTCAGTGGCCATGTCGAACATGGCGGCCACGCAAGCGACGGGAAAGTCGCTCCGGGTAGTTTTTGAGACGGGCTACGGCTGTTCCGTTCGACCTGAATTTTTCCCGAGAGACCGGTGATGGTGGGCCGTTGCGCTTGGCGTAGCGCAGCAAATTTGTCCTGAACTTCGTCCTGGCCTGGCCCTTCTACCCCTGTGAACGCACATCCCAGGAGGAACCACCATGCATCCATTGAAAACACTGACCCTATTGGCCGCAGCCGCCCTCACCCTCTGCGCCGTCACCAGCCTGCAGGCTGCCAGCCAGACGGAATCGATAAGCAGCGAAGACTTCGTCGAAGAGGCATCGGCGAAAGGCGTCGCCGAGATCGAAACGGCCAAACTGGCCCTGGAGAAATCACAGAACGAGGCGGTCAAGGGCTTCGCGCAGATGATGATCGACGACCATCGTCGGGCGAATCAGCAACTGGCCGAACTGGCCAAGAGCAAGGACCTGGAGGTCTCCGACGATGCCGAACTGATCAACCAGGCCAAGGCACTGGTGCTCAAGCTGCGCAGCGAAGACAGCTTCGACAAGGCCTACATGAACAATCAGGTGGTCGCTCACCGCGAGACCATCGAGTTGTTCCGTCGCGCCGTGAATGTCGATGACGAGGAGCTCGCCAGCTTCGCCCGCGAGACGCTGCCCAAGCTGGAGCAGCATCTGCAACGCGCTGAGCAGTTGAACGGTCAGTTGCCGGAAGAATGATCGCTCGGCTTGCCGGGCTGCTGATGCAGCTCGGCAGCGCCTCGCCAATCAGCCTTGACGCAGTCGTTCGTAGTAGTAAGGCAACTGCATCAGGGCGTAGCGTGCCGCTTGCTCACGTACCTGGTTGCGGCCTCCGCTGAACTTCACCGTTTCGCTGACGATGCCCTGGTGCTGCTCCAGGCGAATGGCACAGGCGATGCACTGCACGCCGTCCATCTCTCCCTCCGCCTCCGCCAGGCCGGTGTTGGCCAGAACGATATCGGCGTCGCTGCGCTGCAGTGCGCCCAGCGCCATTTCCCGTGCGACTTCTTCGCTGGTCAGGCCGAAACGCTCGATGGTATCGGCGCTGACGCCAAGGCAGCGCTGCTTGGCCTGCGGCGAATAGGTGACGAACGCGCAATCAAGCACCTTGCCGCTGCCGGGTACATCCGCCACCAGCGAGCTGATCAATCCCGCCGTACAGGATTCGGCGGTGGCCAGGCGCAATCTGTACTTACCGAGAAAATTCACCACCTGCTCGATGCTTTGCATCTGCCGGTCTCCTTGAAGCTGTCAGGGTGCTCAGTGGAAGCGGGCACGATGGGCAAAGTTCAACTTTTAACGTTGCGCTTGTCCGGCAAAAAAGGTCGAACCTTTGTTCGCATCGACCCGTCAGCTCAAGGGTAAGGGGGAGATCGCGCTACCTTTCATCGCACTCCTCCACAGGACCCGCCCACAAGGCGAGTCGTCCTCAGGACCAACCCTATGGAGAGAGACATGGCAAGCGCTGCAGCCTCCGCACACATTCAAGCCACACCCACACATTGCGCCGCAGCCAAGCCACCCTTGCAGATGCACAGCGAGCATCCGCAGCGTAAGCGCGTGCTGTTCGTCACCTCGGAATTCGCCGACCTGATCAAATGCGGCGGGCTCGGCGATGTTTCCGCTGCGCTGCCCCGTGCGTTGTCGCCGCAGCACGACATTCGCCTGCTGATCCCAGGCTACCGCCAGGTGGTTGAAAGCGGCCGGCCAATCCGCATCGTCGGGCAGTTGCCTGGCCTGGCGGCATTGCCACCTTGCCAGATCGGGCGCATGGATCTGGCCGATGGGCTGATCGTCTACGTCTTGCTCAACTCCGCGCTGTACGAGCGCGACGGCTCGCCTTACGTCGATACGCAAGGGCGCGATTGGGCAGACAACCACATTCGTTTCGCCCGCCTCGGCCTGGCGGCCGCGGAAATCGCCACCGGCGATGCCAGCATCCAATGGCGCCCGGAGCTGGTGCATGCCAACGACTGGCCAGCGGCCATGGCACCGGCTTACATGGCCTGGCGCCAAGCCAGCACACCGGCCTTGCTGACCATTCATAACCTGGCCTACCAGGGCCTGTGCGACATACGCTGCGCCAGCGAGCTGGCGATACCGGAGTCAGCCTGTGGTGTCGATGGCCTGGAGTTCTACGGCCAGCTGTCGTTTCTCAAGGCCGGCATCGCCTATGCGCAGCATGTCACCACCGTGAGCCGCCGCTATGCCCGCGAAATCACCACACCGGAACAGGGCTGCGGCCTCGATGGCCTGCTGCGGACCAAGGTCCTGCTGAATCAGCTCAGCGGCATTGCCAATGGCATCGACGAAAGCTGGCACCCCGAAAGCGACCCGCACCTGCTGCAGGGATTCAGCGCTGGCGACTGGGCGGGCAAGCAGGCCAATGCCACCTATGTCCGGCGCTGGCTGAACCTCGATGCGGACGGCCCGCTGTTCGCCGTGGTGTCGCGCCTGGTGCACCAGAAAGGTATAGACCTGACGCTGCAAGTGGCCGAACACATCGTCGCCCGTGGCGGCCGCATCGGCGTGATCGGCCAGGGTGAACCGGCGCTGGAGGCTGCCATGACGGACCTGGGCCGGCGCTATCGCGGGCGTATCGGCGTGCATATCGGCTTTGACGAAAGCGACGCGCGGCGCCTGTATGCCGGTAGCGATTTCCTGCTCATGCCTTCGCGTTTCGAGCCCTGTGGCCTCAGCCAGATGTACGCCCAGCGCTACGCCTCGCTGCCCATCGCCCGTTGCACCGGCGGTCTGGCCGACACCATCGAGGATGGCGTCAGCGGTTTTCTCTTCGATGCGCCCAGGGCCGATGCCTATCGCCGGGCCATCGACCGTGCGCTGCAGGTCTTCGAGCATCCCGAACTGCTGGATGCCATGCGTTGCCAGGCCATGCGCGCGCCGCTCTACTGGCGCCAGTCGGTGCAGGCGTATGACCGCCTCTTTCAACGTCTGCTGAGCCAGACCAATGCCCACCGAGCGCTGCGTTGATGTACAGCCATGGAGCCCGGCCAATGGCCGATGGACGCGTGCGCTTCGCCCTGTGGGCGCCCAGTTGCCATCAGGTGGAAGTGGAACTGCAAAATGGCGGGCTGCACCCGATGCAGGCGGAAGATGACGGTTGGTTCGTGTTGCTGCTCGACTGCCCGAGCGACACCGCTTATCGCTACCGCATCGACGGACAGTGGTCGGTGCCGGATCCGGCCTCACGTCGACAGATCGAGGGCGTGCATGGTTTCAGCCAGGTAATCGATCACTCGACCTATATCTGGCATCACCGCGACTGGAATGGTCGGCCCTGGCACGAGACGGTGCTGTATGAACTGCATGTCGGCCTGTTCGGTGGCTTTCAGCAGGTCATCGAACACTTGCCGCACCTGGCCGACCTCGGGGTCACCGCCTTGCAGCTGATGCCTCTGAATGCCTTTTCCGGGACGCGTAACTGGGGCTATGACGGGGTACTGCCGTTCGCCCCAGCCAACGCTTACGGCACGCCCAAAGAACTCAAGCAACTGGTCGATAGCGCTCACGCCTATGGCCTGATGGTGTTCATTGATGTGGTCTACAACCACTTCGGCCCAGACGGCAATTATCTGGGCCTGTACGCGCGGCAGTTCTTCCACGAAGAGCGCATCACGCCCTGGGGCGCCGCCATCGACTTCAGCCGCCCGCAGGTGCGCGACTTCTTCTGCGAGAACGCCTTGATGTGGCTGCTGGACTATCGCGTCGACGGCCTGCGTCTGGATGCCGTGCACGCCATCGACGATGACGACTTTCTCAAGGAGCTGGCGGCGCGGGTGCGCTCGGCGCTGCCGCAGCCGCGCCAGGTGCATCTGGTGCTGGAAAACGAGCACAACGCCGCCCACCTGCTGCGCGATGGTTTCGATGCGCAGTGGAATGACGACGGCCACAACACCCTGCATGCCCTGCTCACCTTCGAGAACGAAAGCTACTACGCCGATTATGCCCAGGCGCCGACCCGCAAGCTGGCCACCTGCCTGGAACAGGGCTTCGTCTATCAGGGCCAGGCCAATCGCCATGGCCAGCCGCGTGGCGAACCCAGCGCCGATCTGCCGCCGCACGCCTTCGTGCTGTTTCTGCAGAACCATGACCAGGTGGGCAACCGCGCCTTCGGCGAGCGCCTGACGCTGCTCGCCGAGCATGACGCGCTGAAGGCCGCCACCGTGCTTCTGTTGCTGTGTCCGATGGTGCCGCTGCTGTTCATGGGTGAGGAATGGGGCAGCAAACGGCCCTTTCTGTTCTTTACCGATTATCACGATGAGCTGGCCAACGCCGTGCGCGAGGGGCGGCGCAACGAGTTCGCCGATTTTTCCCAGTTCAGCTCACCGCACAGCCGCGAAGCCATCGCCGATCCCAATGCCGAGGCCAGTTTCCAGCGCTCACAGCCAGATCTGGCGCCGGCACTGGAGCCCCAGCAGCGCGAGTGGCTGACCTTCTATCGCGGCTTGTTGCAGGTGCGTCACAGTCGCCTGCTGCCTGGGCTGGAGCAGGCACGCAGTCTCGGCGCGCAGGTGCTGGGCGATGGCGCCGTATTGGCGCGCTGGCGTTTGGGGAACGGCCCTGCGCTGAGCATCGCCGTCAATCTGGGCATCAGCGCCGTGTCGCTGCCCTCGCCTGCCACGCATGGCGAACGCCTGTACACCCTACGCATCGACGATGCCGACCTGCGCCAGGCGCAATTGCCGCCGCGCAGCGCCCTGGTCACCCTGGAGCCCGCCCGATGAGTGATCGATTACTGGCCGAGTTGGCTCAGGCGGCGGATCTGAGCATCGACTGGGTCGATGCCTACGGCCAGCCGCAGCGCGTAACGGCAGAAGCGCAACGCAACCTGTTGGAGGCGCTCGGTTATCCGGCGCAAAGCCCTGAACAAATACGCGAAAGCCTGACCTCGCTGGTGCACCGTCAGCATGCGCCGGAAGATTCCGCCTTGCTCCTGCAGGACCAGGGCCAGCCTCTGGCCCTGAGCCTCTATCCGGCCGAGAGCCCTTACCGCCTGACCGACGAGCAGGGCAATGTCAGTGAAGGCCGACTCGACGGCGATGGCCATCTACCAGCGCAACAGCAGCCTGGCTACTACCAGCTGGAGATTCGCGATACCCAGCATGCGCTCGCCGTGGCCCCCTCCGCCTGCATGTCGGTGCAGGAGCTATGTGGCAAGCCGCGCATCTGGGGGCTGACTGCCCAGCTCTACGGCTTGCGCCGCACCGGCGACGGCGGCCTGGGCGATACCCTGGCGGTGGCGGATCTGGCCCGGCATGCCGCCAATCACGGCGCCGATGCCATCGGCCTGAGCCCGGTGCACGCCCAGTTCAGCGCTGATCTGCGCAGCTACGGCCCCTACTCGCCGTCCAGCCGGCTGTTTTTCAATACCCTGTACGCCGCTCCCGTCACCCTGCTCGGCGAGGGCCGCGTCAAGCGCGCCATTCAGGCCGCCGGGCTGCACAGCGAGATGACCCGGCTGGAGTCGCTGGAGCTGATCGACTGGCCAGCCGTGGCCGCTACTCGGCAGCGCCTGATGCGCCAGTTGTACGCGGATTTCTGCAATGACTCCGGCCAGCTGCAGGAGCGTTTCGACGCCTTTCGCACCGCTGGGGGCGATGCGCTGCAGCAGCATTGCTGTTTCGAGGCCATCCATGCACAGCGCCTGCGCGAAGGGGCCAGCGGCGACTGGCGCACCTGGCCGGAGGCCCTGCGCAGCCCGAATCAGGGCGCCGTGACCCGTTTCGCCATCGAACATGTCGATGAACTGCGCTTTCACGCCTTCTGCCAATGGCTGATCGCCCATGGCCTGGAAACGGCGCAGGCCACTGCCAGCGGCGCCGGCATGGGCATCGGCTTGATCGCCGACCTGGCGGTGGGCGCCGATTGCGCCGGCAGCCAGGCCTGGTCGCGCCAGGACGAGTTGCTGCCCCTGGTCACCGTTGGCGCCCCGCCAGACATTCTCAATCGCCAGGGGCAGAACTGGGGCGTATCGGCCTTCTCGCCGCAAGGCCTGCGTCAGCACGGTTTTCGCGCCTATATCGAGATGCTCCAGGCCAATCTGGCGCATGCCGGCGGCATCCGTATCGACCATGTGATGGGCTTGCAGAGGCTGTGGGTGATCCCGCAGGGCGCGGAGTCGCAGCACGGCGCCTACCTGCGCTACCCGCTGGATGACCTGCTGCGCCTGCTGTCTCTGGAATCGCACCGCCATCGTGCCCTGGTGATCGGCGAAGACCTTGGCACCGTGCCCGAGGGCCTGCGCGACAAACTCGCCGCACGCAATATCCTCGGCACGCGGGTGCTGCTGTTCGAGCAGGACGACCTCGGTTTCGTGCCGGCCGAGCGCTGGCCCGGCAATGCCCTGGCAACCACCACCACCCATGACCTGCCGACGATCAAGGGCTGGCTCGCCGGCCGCGATCTGGAATGGCGAGTGCGCGCCGGTCAGCGCGACGCCGAGCTGCTGGAGGGCGATCACGCCGAGCGTGCCGGTGAGCGCGTGGCGCTGCGCCAACTGCTGGAACGGCAAGGCATGGTGAGCGGCGGCGATGACGATGCCTGTCTGCAGGCCTGCATCGAACACGTCGGCCGTACCCCGGCGCCACTGGCGCTGCTGCCACTGGAGGACGCCTGCGGCCTGGAGCAGCAGCCCAACCTGCCAGGCCCTGGCGATATTCATCCGAACTGGCGACGGCGCTACCCGCTGGCGGTCAGCGAACTGCTGGAACAACCCGCCACCAGCGCACGTCTGACTACCCTCGACGGCGCACGCCAGGAGGCTGGCCATGACTGAGTTGCGCGCCACGCAGCGTCTGCAGCTGCACAAGGACTTCACCCTGCGCGATGCGGCAGCCCAGGTGCCCTACCTGGCGCAGCTGGGTATCAGCCACCTGTACGCCTCGCCAATTCTTACCGCCCGCCCCGGCTCGCAACATGGCTACGACGTGATCGATCCGAGCAGGATCAACCCCGAGCTGGGCGGCGAAGAAGCCCTGGTGCGACTGGTGAACATCCTGCGCGCCCATGACATGGGGCTGATCCTGGACATCGTACCCAACCACATGGCCGTGGGCGGCGACGGCAATCCCTGGTGGTTGGACGTACTGGAATGGGGGCAAGAAAGCCCTTATGCAGACTTCTTCGACATCCAATGGCAATCCCATGACCCCTTGCTCAGCGGCCAGCTGCTGGTGCCCTTCCTGCGCAGCGACTACGGCGAGGCGCTGCGTGACGGCACGCTGGAACTGGTGTTCGATGCCGAGCGCGGGCGCTTTCACGCCCAGCACTTCGAACACCGCCTGCCGCTGACGCCATCCAGCTATGCCAGCATCCTGCGCAGCAGTGACGATGCCGCCCTGCGCGAACTCGGCCAGCGCTTCGCCCGCCTGGGCAGCGCTGGAAACAGCCGTACACAAGCCGAGCAGCTGTGCGCCGAACTGGCCGCTCAGGCGCACCAGGTGGCGCCCCTGCTGGCCAGCTTTCAAGGTAATGACGATGCGGCGCAACAGCGCCTGCACGCGCTGCTCGAACGTCAGCATTACCGCGTGGCCAGTTGGCGTACCGCAGCGGATGACATCAACTGGCGGCGCTTTTTCGATATCAACGAACTGGGGGCGCTGCGCGTCGAGCACAGCCAGGTGTTCGAGCAGACCCACGCCAAGGTCTTCGAGCTGATCGAACGCGGCCTGATCGACGGCCTGCGCATCGACCATATCGACGGCCTGGCCAACCCGCGCGCCTATTGCAGCCGGCTGCGACGACGCATCCGGCAACTGCGTGGCGACGCGCCCTTCCCCATTTTCGTGGAGAAGATCCTCGGCGCTGGCGAACAGCTGCCGCAGGAGTGGCCGGTGGACGGCAGTACCGGCTACGAGTTCATGAACCAGGTGTCGCTGCTGCAACACGATCCCCAAGGTGAGCTGCCGCTCAGCGAACTGTGGCAAGCGCTCAGCGGCCGGCCGACGCCGTTCGAGGACGAGATTCAGCAGGCGCGCCGTCTGGTGCTGGAAGGCTCGCTGGCCGGTGATCTGGAAGAAGTTGCCCAGCGCCTGCTGCACGTCGCGCGCCATGACATCGCCACGCGCGACCTGACCCTGGGCGCGATCCGCCGGACGCTGCGCGAGCTGATCGTGCACTTTCCGGTGTACCGCACCTATGCCCAGGCCTGTGGTCGCTCGCAGCAGGATCGGCGCTTCTTCCAGCAGGCGCTGGACGGTGCGCGGCAGACCCTGGCCGAGGCTGACTGGCCCCTGCTGCCGCATCTCGACGACTGGCTCGGCGGCGCCGTCCTGCGTGCACTGCCGCCCGGCCGTGCGCGGCGTCTGCGTACCCAGGCGCTGACGCGCTTCCAGCAACTGACTTCGCCAGTGGCCGCCAAGGCCGTGGAAGATACCGCGTTGTATCGCGCCGGCGTGCTGCTGTCGCGCTATGACGTGGGCTTCGATGCCGAGCACTTCAGCGCCAGCGTCGAACGTTTCCATCAGGCCTGCCGCGAACGTGTAGACCACCACCCGCTGAACCTGCTGGCCACCGCCACCCATGACCACAAGCGTGGCGAGGACTGCCGCGCGCGTCTGGCTGTGCTGAGCGAACGCGCCGCCTGGTACGCCGAGCGTGTCCGGCATTGGCAGCACCTCGCTCAACCGCTGCGCAGTCGTCAACTGCAACAGGCGCCGGACGGTGGTGAAGAGGCGATTCTCTATCAGGCGCTGATCGGCAGCTGGCCGCTGGGGCTGCAGGCCGACGATGCCGGGGGCCTGGATGCCTACCTGCAGCGCCTGCTCGGCTGGCAGCGCAAGGCGCTGCGCGAGGCCAAGCTCAACAGCGCCTGGAGTGCGCCGAACGACGATCACGAAAGCGCCTGCGCGGACTTCCTCAGGCGCCTGCTGGTCGAGCCCGATGGCCTGGCGCTGCGGCGCGAACTGGCCAGCACGGTGACCACCATCGCGCCGGCTGGCGCCTTGAACAGCCTGGTGCAATGTCTGCTGCGCATGACCACACCAGGCGTGCCCGATCTGTACCAGGGCTGCGAGTTCTGGGATTTCAGCCTGGTCGACCCGGATAACCGCCGCCCGGTGGACTTCGCCGCGCGACAGGCCGCATTACAGACTGGGGACGCGCCAGCGGCGATGCTGGCCAACTGGCAGAACGGGCACATCAAGCAATGGCTGATCCAGCAGGTCCTGGCGATTCGTGCGGCGCACTCCTCGCTGTTCAGCCAGGGCAGTTACCAGCCCCTGGCTGTCACGGGCAGACACGCCGCCCAGGTGCTCGCCTTTCTGCGTAGTCACGGTGACGAGCACCTGCTGGTGATCGTGCCGCGCCTGGCCGCCGGCCTGCTCGCAGAACACGACCGGCCCCATGTACCCGCACAGCGCTGGGGCGACACCACCGTGGTGTTGCCGGGCGAACTGAACGACGGACATGTCACCGGCCTGCTCACCCCCTGCCAGGTCGCAACGCACAAGGGCGTGCCACTTGCCGACGCGCTGGCCGAGTTGCCGGTCAACCTGCTTCGCCTTACCCCTTGATCACAGGAGTCACGCCATGAATATCGATGAGCAGCGCATACGCGAGTTTGCCTTTCAGATCTGGGAATCCGAAGGCCGCCCCCATGGCCAGCACGAGCGCCACTGGAAGATGGCCAGCAAGCTGGCCGAAGCCGAGGCGCAAGCCCAAGCCCAAGCCACAGCCAAGCCGCGACGTATCAGCAAGCCGAAGACGGTGCCGCTGAGCGAGGCCGAGCAGCCGGCGCTGCTGAAGAAACCCCGTGCTCCGCGCACGCCCAAGACGCCGAAAGCCTGAGGTCACCATCATGCGCAAACAACAGCGCTCACGCGTTACCGAAGGCACTCCGTTTCCGCTGGGCGCCAGTTGGGATGGGCTCGGGGTCAACTTCGCCCTGTTCTCGGCGCACGCCACGCGGGTCGAACTGTGCCTGTTCGACGAGCGTGGCGAAACCGAAATCGAACGCATCGAACTGCCGGAATACACCGACGAGATCTGGCACGGCTATCTGCCTGACGCGCGTCCTGGCCAGGTCTACGGCTACCGCGTGTACGGTCCCTATGAGCCCGAAGCCGGGCACCGCTTCAACCCCAACAAGCTGTTGATCGATCCCTACGCCAAGCAGTTAGTGGGCAAGCTGCAGTGGTCGGAGGCGCTGTTCGGCTACACCATCGGCGACCCGGCCGGCGACCTGAGCTTCGATGAGCGTGACAGCGCGCCGTTCGTGCCCAAGTGTAAGGTCATCGACTCCGCCTTCACCTGGGGCGAACAGCCCAGCCTGCGCACACCCTGGGATCGCACGGTGATCTACGAAACGCATCTGCGCGGCATCAGCATGCGTCATCCGGCGGTGCCCGAGCGCCAGCGCGGCACCTGTGCCGCGCTGACCAACCCCGAACTGTTGCGGCATATCCGCGAGCTCGGCGTCTCCAGCGTCGAGTTGCTGCCGGTGCATGCCTTCGTCAACGACCAGCATCTGCTGGAAAAGGGTATGAACAACTACTGGGGCTACAACAGCATCGGTTTCTTCGCCCCGCACCCGGCGTACCTCGCCAGCGGTCGTATCAGCGAATTCAAGGAAATGGTCGCGCACCTGCACAAAGCCGGTCTGGAGCTGATTCTCGATGTGGTCTACAACCACACCGCCGAGGGCAACGAGCGCGGCCCGACGCTGTCCATGCGCGGCATCGACAACGCCAGCTACTACCGTCTGCTGCCGGACGAACGCCGCTACTACATCAACGACTCCGGTACCGGCAATACGCTGGATCTGAGCCATCCCTGCGTGCTGCAGATGGTCACCGACTCGTTGCGCTACTGGGCAACCGAGATGCGTGTGGATGGCTTTCGCTTCGACCTGGCGACCATTCTCGGGCGCTATGCCGATGGCTTCAACGAGCGCCACAGCTTTCTCGTCGCCTGCCGTCAGGACCCGGTGCTGAGCAAGGTCAAGCTGATCGCCGAGCCCTGGGACTGCGGCCCCGGCGGCTATCAGGTCGGTGGCTTTCCACCGGGCTGGGCCGAATGGAACGACAAGTTTCGCGACAACGTGCGCGCCTACTGGAAGGGCGATCGCGGCGAGCTCGGCGAACTGGCAAGACGCTTGACCGCATCAGGCGATCTGTACAACCAGCGTGGGCGCCGGCCCTTCGCCTCGGTCAACTTCATCACCGCGCATGACGGCTTCACCCTGCGCGACGTGGTGTCCTACGACCACAAGCACAACGAGGCCAACGACGAGAACAACCAGGACGGCACCGACCGCAACATCTCCTGGAACCACGGCTGCGAGGGTGCCACCGACGACCCGTCGATCCGCCGCCTGCGCATGCAGCAGATGCGCAATATGCTGGCCACCCTGCTGTTCGCTCAGGGCACACCGATGCTGGTGGCCGGCGACGAGTTCGGCCGCACCCAGCACGGCAACAACAACGCCTACTGCCAGGACAACGAGCTGAGCTGGGTGGACTGGACGCTCGACGACGAAGGCCGCGAGCTGCTCGCCTTCTCTCAGCACCTGATCGCCCTGCGCCGGAGCTATCCGATCCTGCGCCGCCAGCGCTTTCTGGTCGGGCATTACAACGAGGAGCTGGACGTCAAGGACGTCACCTGGCTGGCCCCGGACGGCAGCGAGATGACCGAGGAGCACTGGCACGACGAGGAGGCGCGCTGCATGGGCATGCTCATGGACGGCCGCGCGCAACCTTCGGGTGTCAAACGCAGCGGTGCCGACGCCACCCTGCTCCTGCTGCTCAATGCCGATCACCAGCCGTGCGAGTTCCAACTGCCCGAAGTGCATGGCGGGCGCCAGTGGCTGTGCCTGGTCGATACGCATACCGCGCAGACAGTGCCAAGGCCCGTGCAGCAGAACGCCGTGGAGCTGCACGGGCGCTCGCTGCAGTTGTTGGAGTTACTGCGCTAAAGGCCACCGCGAAAAAAAAAGCATGAACCCCGCCTCCGTCTGCCAACTCGAAAAATACAGATGCTGGGACAACCCATGACGCCGCTCGAGCGTAACGCCGGCTTTCGGCGCGCGTGGCGCTTCGCGTCAGTCCCCAGCAAACAATCACCTACGCCGGCCAGCTGGCCGGCCTCGGGAGAGATTCATGAAAGCAGTGGTTTTCCATGACATTGACGACATCCGCTTGGACGACGTAGCGGAGCCCGAGGTGCAGGCCAGTACCGATGCGGTCATCCGTATTACCGCCTCGGCCATCTGCGGCACCGACCTGCACTTCGTGCGCGGCACCGTGGGTGGCATGCGCAAGGGCACCATCCTCGGTCATGAGGCGGTCGGTATCGTCGAGGCGCTGGGCAGCGATGTGCGCAACCTCAACATCGGTGATCGCGTCGTGGTGCCCTCAACCATCGCCTGTGGCAACTGCAGCTATTGCCGCACCGGCTACTACGCCCAGTGCGACGAGGCCAACCCCAACGGCAAGCAGGCCGGCACCTCCTTCTACGGTGGGCCGGAAATCACCGGCGCCTTCCATGGCCTACAGGCGGAGATGGCGCGTATCCCCTTCGCCAATATCGGCCTGGTGAAACTGCCCAGCGAGATCAGCGACGACCAGGCCATCCTGCTCTCCGATATTTTCCCCACCGGTTATTTCGGCGCGAAGCTGGCCGAAGTCGGTAGCGGCGATACCGTCGCCGTCTTCGGCGCCGGGCCGGTCGGCCAGTTCGCCATCGCCAGCGCCAAACTGCTGGGTGCCGCACGCGTATTCGCCATCGATCACCTCGATGATCGCCTAGACATGGCCCGCCGCCAGGGCGCCGAAGTGATCAACTTCGACCGTGAAGATCCGGTCGACACCCTGCGCCGGCTGACCAATGGCATTGGCGTGGACCGTGCCATCGATGCCGTGGGCGTCGATGCGCAGTGCCCTGCTCATGGCCACTCGCCACGCCAGCCCGAAGGTCACGAATGGCAACCGGGCGACGCCCCCGAGCAGGCCTTGCAGTGGGCCGTCGATGCCCTGGCCAAGGCAGGCACGCTGGGCATCATCGGCGTTTATCCGCACCAGGCGCGCGAGTTCCCCATCGGCCAGGCGATGAACAAGAACCTCAGCGTCAACATGGGCAACTGCAACCATCGCCGCTACATCCCGCAACTGATCGAGATGGTCCAGGCCGGGCGCATCGACCCGGCGAAGATACTCACCCAGGTCAAGCCCATGAGCGACGCCATCGAAGCCTTCAAGGCCTTCGACCGGCGTGACAGCGGCTGGATCAAGGTGCAATTGCAGCCGGCAAAGAACGACGCCAGCCACGGCAGCGAGGAGCAGGTGCACGGCGGCGCCATTCTCGACCGCGCCATCGCCGAGGCCGACCCGCTCGGTGAGTCGCGCTCGAAAAAGCCCGGCAGCCTGTGAGCGAGCGTGGCCGAGCATGAACTACACCATCGCCAAACCGGAGGTGATCATCGACCGCGTGACGCCGGTCAAGCGCCTGCGCGTGCTGACGATCAACACGCACAAGGGCTTCACCGCTCTCAACCGTCGTTTCATCCTGCCGGAGCTGCGCAGCGCCGTGCAGGCCACCGGGTCCGATCTGGTATTCCTGCAGGAGGTGCTCGGCGACCATGCCCTGCACGCCAAGCGATTCCATGACTGGCCGAGCGTGCCGCAGTACGAATTTCTCGCCGACAGCATGTGGCCGCAGTTCGCCTACGGGCGCAATGCCGTCTACCCGGCCGGCCACCACGGCAACGCCCTGCTCTCGCGCTTTCCCATTCTCGAACATCACAACCTCGACGTGACGGTCAGCGGCACCGAGCAACGCGGTCTGCTGCATTGCCGTCTCGACGTGCCGGGGCACGATGCCGTGCATGCGGTGTGCGTGCACCTGGGTTTGCGTGAGGCACATCGTCGTCAGCAGATGGGCTTGTTGCTGGATTTGCTGGCGACCTTCGAGCCCGGTGCGCCGGTAATCGTCGCCGGCGATTTCAACGACTGGCGTCTGCGCGCGGACGATATGTTGGCGCCGCATGGCCTGCGCGAGGCGTTCGAGCACCGCCACGGCAAACCTGCGCGCAGTTTTCCGGCGCGCATGCCGCTGTTGCGCCTGGATCGCATCTACACCCGCAATGCCACGGCACACGAGCCGCAGGTGTTGTCCACCCGGCCCTGGTCGCACCTCTCCGACCACGCGCCACTCGCTGCGGAGATTCACCTGTGAGCGGCATATGGCGAGACGGTAACCAGCTGCGCCTGCTGATCAACGGCGAAGACTATTACCCGCGGGTGTTCGAATGCATTCGCGCGGCGCGCATCGAAGTGCTGCTGGAAACCTTCATCATTCGTGAGGACAAGGTCGGCCTCGAACTGCAACAGGTGCTGATCGAGGCCGCGCGGCGTAGCGTGCGCGTGGTCATCGCCGTGGACGGCTACGGCACCGCCGACCTGCAGCATGAGTACGTCGCAGCGCTGACCCGCGAGGGGGTGAAGATCCATGTCTTCGATCCCAGCCCCCGGCGCTTTGGCATGCGTACCAACCTGTTCCGCCGCCTTCATCGCAAGCTGGTGGTGATCGACGGCCAGTGCGCCTTTGTCGGCGGCATCAACTATTCGGCCGATCATCTCGGCGACTTCGGCGAGATGGCCAAGCAGGACTATGCCGTCGAGGTGAACGGCCCGATCGTCAGCGACCTGCACGTGGCCATGCTGCGCTTGCTCCGCCCGAGCCCGGCGCAGCCCTCCAGAGAGCCGGTGGGCGATGCGCGGGTGATGCTGCTGGAGCGCGACAACGAGCGCCACACCACCGATATCGAAGACGAACACCTGCGCGCCTTCGAATCGGCGCGCAAGCGCCTGGTGATCGCCAACGCCTATTTCTTCCCCGGCTACCGTGTGCTGCGCGCCTTGCGCAATGCGGCGGAACGCGGCGTACAGGTGACCCTGATCCTGCAGGGCCAGCCGGACATGCGCTGGGTCCAGGCCTTTTCCCGCCTGCTCTACAACTACCTGCTGCGCCACGGTGTGGTGGTCTACGAATACTGCCAGCGCCCGCTGCACGGCAAGGTGGCACTGGTGGATGACGAATGGTCCACGGTTGGTTCGAGCAACCTCGACCCATTGAGCCTGGCATTGAATCTGGAGGCCAATCTGATGATCCGTGACCGGGCCTTCAACCACTACCTGCATGAGCACCTGCTCGCGCTTTCTAGCGAACACTGCAAGCGCATCGAACTGGAGCGGGTGATACGCGGCTACTGGTGGCGCGCACCGCTGGTGTTCCTGTGCTTTCACTTTCTGCGCCGCTTCCCCGCCATCGCCGGCTGGCTGCCGGCGCACCGCAAGAACCTGAAGCCGCTGGAGCCAATTGACAAGGCCCGCGGTTACGAAGAGGAAAAGACTGGATGAATGTCGCTCCCAACAACCCCTGGATGCGCTGGGGCAAACGCGCACTCACCCTGTTCTTTCTCCTGGCCGTACCAGCCCTGCTGTACATGCTGGCGCGCAATCTGGACTGGGGCGAAGTACGCCAGGCGCTCAGTGATTACAGCATGCAGACCCTGCTGGTGGGCGCGCTGATCGCCTGCGCCAGCTATCTGGTATTTGGCTGCTACGACCTGCTGGGCCGCCATTACAGTCGCCATCGCTTGCCGGCACGCCAGGTCCTGCCGGTGGCGATGGTCTGCTACGCCTTCAATCTGAACTTCACCACCTGGATCGGCGGTGTGGCCATGCGCTACCGCCTGTACATGCGCCTGGGCCTTAGCGCCTCGACGGTAACGCGCATCCTCAGCCTCAGCCTGCTGACCAACTGGACCGGCTACATGGCGCTGGCTGGGGTGATCTTCTCCCTGCGCCTGGTGCAGCTGCCGGAAAACTGGGGGCTGGGCATGACCGGGCTGCAGCTGCTGGGCTTTGCCCTGTTGGGTGTGGTCAGCGCCTATGTCGGTATCTGCGCCTTTTCCCGTCAGCGCGTATGGCACCTGCGCGAGCGTTCGATCACCCTGCCTTCGTTGCGCATGGCGGTGATGCAAATAGTCCTGGGCGCGAGCAACTGGTCGCTGATGGCGGCCCTGATCTACTGGCTATTGCCGGAAGGCGCCGCCTACACCTCGGTGCTCGGGGTGCTGCTGATCAGCTGCATGGCGGCAGTGGTGGCGCATATCCCCGCCGGGCTGGGCGTGCTCGAGGCGGTGTTTCTCGCCCTGCTGCAGCATCAATACAGCCAGGCCAGCCTGATCGCCGCCCTGCTCGCCTATCGCGTGCTCTATTACCTGCTGCCGCTGCTGCTGGCCAGCGCTACCTACCTGGTGCTGGAAAAGCGCGCGAAAACGCTGCGCAAGCGTGGCGAACAAGGTGTCGAGACCCAGCCCGGCTAACCAGGCCAAACAACCTACTGACGCGGGGTGCGCCATGCGCACCGGCTGCACAAGACATCGGGGCCGGTGCACGCAGCGCACCGCTACGGACAACCACCCGGCGGATGGCGGGAACTCACGAGCGCGCTACGCAGGTCTATCTCACATCATTCAGCAAAACTGGAGGCATATCATGGCCAAGCCACTGCATCTGATCAGCTACATCCTGCACAACCAGCCGCACAGCGTCGAAGTCGAGTCGGACCGCGAACAGCTCACACCCCACCAGGCGCGCTTCTATCTCAGCGCGCTGCACACCTTCGAGTGGCCCAACGAGTTCACCGACGTGCAGGTCACACGCATCCTGCATCCGAAGAAAGGCGGCAGCACGCCGGCACACCGCGTCCAGCGCTGAGAGCCTGTTCAACCTCTTGCAGTGTTTCGCTGCAAGAGGTTGAACAGGCCGAAGTTGGGTCTATACGAAAAGTGCCTGCGCTCGGTGATGCTGCGTTAAAAACAGGCTGGAACGCCAGCCCGGTCGAATGCTCATTTACAGCTCGTAAACTCGAATGCGAGCCCAGTCCGTTCTTCGCCTGTTTTTGCGGGGCCGCCATCGGTATTGCCTGACCTTCGCTCGACGACTTTTCGTACAGACCCTAGTCCCCTTCGCGCGGCGGCAGCGGCACCTGCCAGATATCCCGGGCGTACTCGGCGATGGTGCGATCGGAGGAGAACCAGCCCATGCGCGCGGTATTCAGTACCGCCGATCGCCACCACTGCTCAGGCCGCTGCCAGCGTTGATCGACCTGGCGCTGCGCCTTCCAATAGGCATCGAAATCGGCGCAGACCATGAAATGGTCCTCGTACAGCAGCGAATCCACCAGGCCCACGTAGCGCGCCGGATCGTCTGGCGAGAACACTCCGCCGCGAATGGCGCCGAGCGCGGCCTCCAGACGTTCCGAATCCGCCACCACGTCGTTCATCTCCAGGCCCAGGCGCCGCCGGGCGGCAACCTGCTGGGCGGTCATACCGAAGATGAACATGTGGTCTTCGCCGACCCGCTCGCACATTTCCACGTTGGCGCCGTCCAGCGTGCCGATGGTCAACGCGCCATTGAGGGCGAACTTCATATTGCTGGTGCCGGAAGCTTCCAGCCCAGCGGTGGAAATCTGCTCGGAAAGGTCGGCGGCCGGGATGATGGTCTCGGCCAGGCTGACGTTGTAATTGGGGATGAACACCACCTTGAGCAGCCCGCGTACGGTCGGGTCACCATTGATGGTGCGGCTGATGTCGTTGGCCAGCTTGATGATCAGCTTGGCCTGGCGATAACTGGCCGCCGCCTTGCCGGCGAAGATCTTCACCCGCGGTACCCAGTCGGTGGTCGGATCGTTGCGGATGGCCTGGTACAGCGCCACGGTATGCAGCAGGTTGAGCAACTGACGCTTGTATTCATGGATGCGTTTGACGTGCACATCGAAGATGGCCGTGGTGTCGAGGCTGATCCCCAGCACGTGCCTGACTCGCTCGGCCAGCAGCTCCTTGTTGCGCTGGCGGCAGAGCGCATATTCGTCGCGGAAATCCTGGCGCTCGGCGAAGGCTTCCAGCGCCTGGAGATGATCCTCGGGGCGATGCAGAACCTGTTCGCCCAGAGCGTCGACCAGCAGATGCGTCAGCCCCGGATTGACCTGAAACAGCCAGCGGCGGAAGGTCACGCCATTGGTCTTGTTGTTCACCCGATCGGGATAGAGCCGGTGCAGATCGCGAAACACCGTGTCGCGCATCAGCCGCGTATGCAGCGCGGAAACGCCGTTGATGCTGTGCGCGCCGAGAAACGCCAGGTTGCCCATGCGCACGCGGCGGCCGTGGTCTTCCTCGATCAGCGACACTGCGCGCAGCAGGCGAAAGTCGTGGATGTCCTTGGCACGTAGCGCATCGATATGCTCGGCGTTGATCAGGTAGATGATCTGCAAATGCCGCGGCAGCAGACGTTCCATCAGCGCTACCGGCCAGGACTCCAGTGCTTCGGGCAGCAGCGTGTGGTTGGTGTAGGAGGTGGTGGCGACTGTCAGTTGCCAGGCTTGCGCCCAGGGCATGCGATGCTCGTCCACCAGCAGGCGCATCAGCTCGACCACGGCGATGGCCGGGTGGGTGTCGTTGAGCTGGATCGCCACCTGCTGCGGCAGACACTGCAGACCGTCATGCAGACGCAGATGACGCTCTAGCAGATCCTGTAGCGACGCGGAGACCAGAAAATACTCCTGGCGCAGACGCAGCTCCTGGCCGGCCTCGGTATCGTCGGCGGGATAGAGCACGCGCGAGATGCTTTCGGCACGCACCTCGCCGGCCACTGCGCCGAAGTGATCACCGGCATTGAAACGGTCCAGCTGCAGGTTTTCCTCGGCGCGCGCCCGCCATAGCCGCAGGGTGTTGACCGAGGCGCCGCGCCAGCCCACCACCGGCGTGTCATAGGCGATGGCACGTACCCTCTCCTGCGGATGCCAATGCTGGCGTGTGCCGCCTGTGCCGTCGTCCAGGGTTTCCACACCACCGCCGAAGCCGATGCGATACGCCACCTCAGGCCGCTCGAACTCCCAGGGGTTGCCGAAATCCAGCCAGGTCTCGGTCTGCTCGGCCTGCCAGCCGTCGACGATCGCCTGGCGGAACAGGCCATGCTCGTAGCGGATGCCGTAACCATGGGCGGCCAGGCGCAGGGTTGCCATGCTCTCCATGAAACAGGCGGCCAGACGCCCTAGCCCGCCATTGCCAAGCGCTGCATCGGGTTCGACCTCACGGATGCGTTCGAGCTCGACACCGAGTTCGGCCATGGCCTGGCGCGCCACATCGAGCAAGCCAAGGTTGCTCAGGTTATCCACCAGCAAACGGCCGATCAGAAATTCCAGGGACAGGTAATAGACGCGTTTGGCGCCCCGCCGCTCGACCTGGGCGGATGACTCTTCCCAGCGGTCGATCATATGGTCGCGTGTGGCCAGCGCCAGCGCCTCGAACCAGTCGTGATCGAAGGCGGTACTCGGGTCCTTGCCTACGGCGTAGCGCAGCTTGGCCAGGATGGCCGCCTTGAACTGGGCTACGGCACTCTCGGCCTCGCTGTGCGATTCGCTCATATCGATCCCCTCACGCGCGTGTCGCGTCGATTGCAGCCGAAGCGATGGGTTCGGCTTTTTCTTTGTGGCCTTCGCAACGGCGATGAGTTCAGGGTTTTTCTGCCCTTTGCCCCACCGATCAAAAAGCCTGAACTTCACCTCGGCGGCCTGCCTCACAACTGATGAACGCCAATGTTGAGGAGAACACCATGCGAGCCTTCATTCCCGGCCTGCTGCTGGGCGCACTGACTGCAGGCGATGCGCTGGCCGAGGCCTGCTATGTCAGTGCCAGCGCCTCCAGCGAGGCCATCCAGGAAGTCGAACAAGAGTTCTGCTATGAGTTCACCGGGACGGACAAGGGCGCTATCGACTGGTCCTGCCATAACGAAACCGGCGACATGATCAACAGCGAACAACGCAAGGTGGCCAGCTGCGCCGAGGCCAAGCTGGGCAGCTGCGAAGCGGCGCTGACCCAGGAAACGTTGACCAACTATCGCTCCGGCGATGATGACCGGGGTGAGGCGCGCCCAGCCGTGCCCAACGATGCCAAGGTGGTCACCCACTATTACCAGGCGGGCGACCTCAAGCAGGTACGCATCGACTGTGAAAGTGCCGGCGGCACCTGGCGGGATCGATGATGGGCGCTTACCAAGGCCTGCTTCTGCTACCTGGCACCGCTCAGCACATGGCCCATGAGCGCATGGTGCAACGCCAGCTCGGCGAAAAACTCGCCGACCTGCTCGGTTGCCCCTTCCTCGGCCCTTGTCAGCCGGGCACGCAGATTCGCGGACGCCACTATTACCTGCCTGAGGACACCCTGGTCGGCGATGTCGGCTCGCTGGGTATCGACGGGCCGGACGATTTCTTTGGCGGCCAGGTCGAGCATGCCTTTCTGGCCACCAAGGCCATCAGTCACCCTGCCCTCGACGCACCGCGCCACTTGCCTGTGGGTTGGTCCGAGCGTTTCGCCCGGCAGGTCGAAAGCGTCACCCTGCAGGGCTTCAGCGTCTTTGCTCTGCAGGACGCTACCGAAGCCGGTAAACGCCTGTTGCGCGACGGGCCGATTCGCCTGAAGCCGGTTGCTGGCACCGGCGGCCGAGGCCAGCAGGTGGTGCGCTATTCCTGAATCGCCGTGCCCTGCTCGCTGCGGTTCCCCCTGGGCATTCGCCCTTTCACAACGGCAACAGGAGACACCGATGAAAATAAGCAAGCTGATGACCCGCAACGTCCGCACGCTGGAGCCAGAGCGCAGCATTCGTGAGGCCGCCACGCTGATGGCCGATATCGACAGCGGTGCACTGCTGATCAACGAAGGTGACCGCCTGATCGGCATGATCACCGACCGCGACATTGCCGTACGTGCAGTGGCCGCCGGTCTGGACGGCAACACACCGGTACGTCAGGTGATGAGCAGCAACGTGCGTTATTGCTTCGACGACGAGGACGTCGAGCATGTGGCTGCCAACATGGCCGATATCCAGGTACGCCGGCTGCCAGTGCTCAACCGCGAGAAGCGCCTGGTGGGTGTGGTTTCGCTGGGCAATATCGCCTCCGGCCACAGCCGGATGGCCAACGACACCGTGCTGCGCGGCGTGACCTCCGCGCACTAACCCCACCCTTTGTGGGAGGGGCTTTAGCCGCGATTGCCGTTAAAGCCCCTCCCACTACGAGTCCGGAGCCTTGTTGGCCGGAGCAGAATCATCACTCCAAGGCACACCTCGCCCTTTGTGGGAGGCGCTTCAGCGGCGACGCTTATTGCGCCGGTCGCAGAATCAGCGTGCCCAGAGGGGGCAACTGCAAATTCAGCGAATCGGACTGGCCGTGAGCGGTCATCTGCTCGCTGTGCAGCTCACCCTCACTGCCTGCGCCCGAGCCGCTCCAGCCACGGCCATCGGTATTGAGCAGCACCTGCCAGCGGCCCGCGTGCGGCACGCCGGTGCGGTAGCCGTCGAGCACCTGCGGGGTGAAATTGTGCACCACCAGCAACGGCGCACTGCCCTCGCCGCCCTTGCGCAGCCAGGCGAATACACTGTTGCGCGCGTCATCGCCTACCAGCCACTGAAAACCGCTGTCCTGGTCATCGAGACGGTGCAACGCCGGCTCTTCGCGGTACAGGCGATTCAGCTCGCGTACCAGCGCCTGGGCTGCGGCATGCTCGGGGTACTGCAGCAGGTACCAGTCCAGTTGCTGGTCGTGGTCCCATTCGCGCCACTGGCCGAACTCGCAGCCCATGAACAGCAGCTTCTTGCCCGGGTGACTCCACATCAAGGCGAGGAACAGGCGCAGGTTGGCGAATTGCTGCCAGCGATCACCGGGCATGCGCCCGAGCAGCGAGCGTTTGCCGTGCACCACTTCGTCATGGGAGATCGGCAGGATGAAACGCTCGGAGAAGGCGTAATGCAGGCCAAAGGTGATCTGGTGGTGATGGTGCAGGCGGTACATCGGGTCCTGCTGGATGTAGCTCAGGCTGTCGTTCATCCAGCCCATGTTCCACTTGTGGCTGAAGCCCAGGCCGCCCTGCTGCACCGGCCGACTGACGCCAGGCCAGGCGGTAGATTCCTCGGCGATCATCAGCGCGCCGGGCACTTCGCTGCGCACCACCTCGTTGAGATGCTGGAGAAATTCGATGGCCTCCAGGTTCTCGCGGCCACCGTGGCGGTTGGGAATCCACTGCCCTGCTTCGCGTGAATAATCGCGGTAGAGCATCGACGCCACTGCATCCACGCGCAGGCCGTCGACGTGGTATTCGCGCAGCCAGTACAGCGCGCCGGCCAGCATGAAACCGTGTACCTCGGTGCGGCCGAGGTTGTAGATGCAGGTGTTCCAGTCCGGATGAAATCCCTCGAACGGGTGCGCGTACTCGTACAGCGCGGTGCCGTCGAACTCCGTCAGACCGTGAGCGTCGTTGGGGAAATGCCCCGGCACCCAGTCGAGAATCACGCCGATGCCGGCGCGGTGGCAGCGATCGACGAAGGCAGCGAAGCGCTGCGGGCTGCCCAGGCGTGCAGTCGGCGCGAACATCGACAGCGGCTGGTAGCCCCAGGAGCCGCCGAACGGGTGCTCCATGATCGGCATCAGCTCGATATGGGTGAACCCCAGGTCCTGTACGTAGGGAATCAGCCGGTCGGCCAACTCGTCCCAGTCCGGTGCGTGATCGTCCTGCCATTGCCAGGAGCCGGCGTGCAGCTCGTAGATCGCCAGCGGTGCCTGCGAAGCATGGCGCTGCTCGCGCTCGCTCATCCACTGCTGGTCCTGCCAGGCGAAGGCTTCGCCCTGTGGCACCTTTGAAGCGGTGGCCGGCGGCACCTCGGTGGCTTGCGCCATGGGGTCGGCGCGCAGCGGCAACACGCCGTGCGGGCCGAGAATTTCGTATTTGTAGCATTCGCCGGGCTGCAGCCGCGGGATGAACAGCTCCCACACGCCCGCCGGGTAGCGCAGACGCATGGGGTGGCGGCGGCCGTCCCAGCTGTTGAAGTCGCCGACCACCGAAACCCGCCGCGCATTGGGCGCCCACACGGCGAAACGTACGCCAGGCACGCCTTCATGTTCTACCGGTGCCGAGCCCAGGCAGCGCCACAGCTGGCGGTGGTTGCCTTCGGCGAACAGGTAGAGGTCGGTGTCACCCAGCAGCGGGCCGAAGGCATAGGGATCTTCGGTTTCCTGTACGTTGCCTGGCCAGTGGATGCGCAGGCGGTAGCGCTGCGCCTGGGGCAGTTGCAATTCGAACAGGCCCTGCGGGTCGCTGCAGTGCATGCGCCCTAGCGGCGAGCCGTCGCTGGCCAGCAGGTCCACCGCGTCGGCACCGGGCAGCCAGACCCGCACCAGGCTCTCGGCACCCTGCGGGTGTGGGCCAAGGAAGCTGAACGGATCGCCGTCTTCGGCGCACTGCAAGCGCTGCACTCTGTTCTGATTCAAGGTCGCACTCCTGGCAATTGCTTAGCGAGATCCACCAGCCCCTGCAACGGGACATCGATCCAGTCGGGGCGGTGGCCGCTTTCGTAGACGATTTCATAGACAGCTTTTTCCAGGCAGAACAGGTCGAGGGCCGCGCCTTCGCCGTCGCGTTCGTGCCATTCGTGGGGCAAGCCGTTGGTGGCCAGACGATAGGCATCGAGAAAGGCACTGCACGATTGCTCGCGGTAGCGCGACACCACGTCGCGAACTACCTGCTGGGCGTCCGCCGCGCCTTCCACGCCGCCGGCGTTGCGCTGCGCCACGGCGGCCGCGTAGTCGAAGGAACGCAGCATGCCGGCGACGTCCTTGAACGGGCTGTGGCGCTGGCGGCGCTCTTCCAGTGAGCGGTTGGGCTCGCCCTCGAAGTCGATGATGTAGGCATCGCCCTGCACCACCAGGACCTGGCCCAGATGCAGGTCGCCATGCACGCGTATGCGCAGGCCACCTGCGGCCTGTGTTGCCGGGCGGGTGACCGCTTCCAGCAAGGATTTTTCCCGGGCCAGCAGCCAGTCGGCCTGTTTCGCAGTCGCCGGGCTCAGGGCGTCACGCTGACGGACCAGGGCCTGCAAGGCTTCCTGCAACTGCGCTGTGATGGATTTGCCCCAGCGGGCGCTGTCGCGCTCGCCGCTGAGCTGATAACCGAAGTCGGGACTCTCCACCGGCCGCGCCAGTACCGCATGCATCTCGCCGACGCGTGTGCCGAGCACGCCGGCGAACTGCTGCAGTTCGCCCAGTGCGTCGACATCGGGAGCGGCGGTGCCGCCGACCAGTTCATCGCGGATGGCACGGTCGAGGGTGTTGAGCGTCCATTGCCAGGCGTCGCCCTGATTGTCCAGATAACGCTGCATCACCATCAGGGTATGAGGCTGACCGTGCTCGTCGACCCGCACCACCTCGCCAAGAAACGGCGCGACATTGGCGTAGCCGTGATCGGTCAGGAAACGCCCCATTTCCACCTCCGGGTGGATACCGGGGAAGCCGCGGCGCAACAGCTTGAGCAACAGCTGCTCGCCAATCAGCACCGAGCTGTTGGACTGCTCGGCCGAAAGCAGCTTGAAGTCGTTCTCTTCGACACTGTCGAGTGCCAGCAGCGCCGTCTCGGTGCGGAACTGCAGTTCGCCGCCAGCGCTGCGCAGCACCGCCTGTTCACGCAGCAGGCGCAGGACCTGCTGGCTGAACTGCGGCAGGCTGAAGGCGTCGGTCAGCAGCTCGACGTGGCGACCCCGGCGCAGCCGGGCCAGCGCCAGTTGCTGCGGCAGATCGTTGCCCTCGGCGCGTTCCGGTACGGCGGCCAGCGGCAAGCGGTAATGCTCGACGCCTGTTGCCCCCGTCACCTGCACCTCGGCCAGCAGCGGCGCATTGGCATCGTCGCCAAGCGGCATCGCGTACAACACGCTAACGGCCGGGCGCTGTTCACCCGCGAACCAGCGGCGCTTGGGCAGATACAGCGGCAGCGACTCGCGCTCCAGCGTCTGCCGCGCGCGCCCATCCATCACTTCGCTCAGGGCGCGACCCAGCACCAGGGTCTGCAACTCCGGCATGCGCTCCACCGGTTTCAGGTGCCAGCTGGGCATTTGCGAGGCGTCGGCCAGGTAGAACCAGTAGAACCCGTACGGCGGCAAGGTCAGCAGGTAGGTAAGCTGGCCGATGGGTGGGAACGAGGCGCCGCCGATCATCTCCACTGGTACCCGGTCGCGGTAGTCGGCCAGCTCCAGCTCGACGGCCTGGGCCGCGCTGGACAGGTTGGCCACACAGAGGATCTGCTGCTCGCTGCCGTCCTCGCCTCGATGCATGCGCAGGTAGGCGAGGATGCGCCGGTTGCTCGGCGCCAGCATCGTCAGTGAGCCACGGCCGAAGGCCTTGTGCTGGTTGCGGATGGCGAGCATGCGCCGCGTCCAGTTGAGCAGCGAATGCGGGTCGCGCGCCTGCGCCTCGACGTTGATGGTCTGATAGCCGTACAGCGGGTCCATGATGGGCGGCAGTACCAGGCTGGCCGGATCGGCGCGGGAGAAGCCACCGTTGCGGTCTACCGACCACTGCATCGGCGTGCGCACACCGTCGCGGTCGCCGAGGTAGATGTTGTCGCCCATGCCGATCTCGTCGCCGTAGTACAGCGTCGGCGTACCGGGCATCGACAGCAGCAGGCTGTTGAGCAGCTCGATGCGTCGCCGGTCGCGCCCCACCAGCGGTGCCAGACGCCGGCGAATGCCGAGGTTGATCCGTGCGCGACTGTCCGCAGCGTAGTAGTTCCACAGGTAGTCGCGCTCGTCGTCGGTGACCATTTCCAGGGTCAGCTCATCGTGATTGCGCAGGAAGATCGCCCACTGGCAATTGGGCGGGATCTCCGGCGTCTGGCGCAGGATGTCGGTGATCGGAAAGCGGTCTTCCTGGGCGATGGCCATGTACATGCGCGGCATCAGCGGGAAGTGGAACGCCATGTGGCATTCGTCGCCCTCGCCATGCTCTTCACCACCAAAATAGGGCCGGGTATCCTCCGGCCACTGGTTGGCCTCGGCCAGTAGCAGGCGATCCGGATAGCGCGCATCCAGTTCGGCGCGGATGCGCTTGAGCACGGCGTGGGTCTCCGGCAGGTTCTCGCTGCTGGTGCCGTCGCGCTCGATCAGGTACGGGATGGCGTCCAGGCGCAGGCCATCGACGCCCATGTCGAGCCAGAAGCGCATCACCCCGAGCACCGCTTCGAGCACCTTGGGGTTATCGAAGTTGAGGTCCGGCTGATGCGAGTAGAAGCGGTGCCAGAAGTACTGGCCGGCTACCGCGTCCCAGGTCCAGTTGGACTTCTCGCTGTCGATGAAGATGATCCGTGTACCGGCGTATTTCTCGTCGCTGTCGGACCAGACGTAATAGTCGCGCGCCTTGGAGCCCTTCTTCGCCCGGCGCGCGCGCTGGAACCAGGGGTGCTGATCGGAGGTGTGGTTGATCACCAGTTCGGTGATCACGCGCAGGCCGCGCCGGTGCGCCTCGGCGATGAAGCGCCGGGCGTCGCTCAACGAGCCGTAGTCAGGGTGCACGTCGTTGTATTTGGCGATGTCATAGCCGTCGTCACGCCGTGGCGAGGGATAGAACGGCAGCAGCCAGAGGGTGTTCACCCCCAGTTCGGCGATGTAGTCGAGCTTGTCGATCAGGCCCTGAAAGTCGCCGATGCCGTCGTTGTTGGCATCGAAGAACGACTTCACGTGAACCTGATAGATCACCGCGTCCTTGTACCACTGCGGATCGTTGAGGAAGGTCTTGCCGGCGCTGCGCTTGGCCATGGTGCTACTCCGTTGTTCAGCGGGCGGTCTGGATTCGCCAGATGCCGAAAGGCAGGTGCCAGGGTTCGATGCGCATCCACTGCACCTTGCCGTGCCAGGTCCAGCGGTGGCCGTTCATCAGGTCGTCACCCTGCAGGTCGGCATCGTCGGGCAGGCCCAGCTCCCACAGCGGCAATTCGAAATGCGCTTCCTGGGCGTGATGCGGATCGAGGCTGACGGCGACCAGGATGAAGTTGCTCAGATCGGCGGTGCGCTTGCCGAAGTAGAGGATGTTGTCGTTCCACGCGGTGTAGGCCTGGAAGCCCAGATGGGTCTGCAACGCCGGGTTCTCGCGGCGGATCTGGTTGAGCTGGGTGATCTCGGCGTTGATGTTGCCCGGCGCCTGGTAGTCGCGCGGGCGCAGCTGGTACTTCTCCGAATCGAAGTACTCCTCCTTGCCTGGTACCGGCTCGGCCTCGCACAGCTCGAAGCCCGAATACATGCCCCACAAGCCGGAGCCCATGGTCGCCAGCGCGGCGCGAATGAGAAAGCCGGGCCTGCCGCTGCGCTGCAGGAAATAGGGGTTGATGTCGGGCGTGTTGACGAAGAAGTTCGGCCGATAGCAGTCGCGCCAGGGCGCCTGGTTCAGTTCGGTCAGGTAGCTCTGCAGCTCGGCCTTGGTGTTGCGCCAGGTGAAGTAGGTGTAGCTCTGGCTGAAGCCGAGCTTGCCCAGGCGCGCCATCATCGCCGGGCGGGTGAAGGCCTCGGAGAGGAAGATCACCTCGGGGTGGCGTTCACGTACATCGGCGATCAGCCATTCCCAGAACGGCATCGGCTTGGTGTGCGGGTTGTCGACGCGAAACAGCGTCACGCCCTGCTCCACCCAACCCAGCACCACGTCGCGCAATGCCAGCCACAGGTTGGGCATGGCCGCTTCGGCGTAGAACTCGACGTTGACGATGTCCTCGTACTTCTTCGGCGGGTTCTCGGCATGGCGAATGCTGCCGTCCGGGCGCCAGCTGAACCAGCCGGGGTGCTGCTTGAGCCAAGGGTGATCGGGCGAGCACTGCACGGCAAAATCCAGCGCCACTTCCAGACCGTGCTCACGCGCCACTCGCACCAGTTGGCGAAAGTCCTCGAGGCTGCCGAGCTGCGGGTGCACGGCGTCGTGACCGCCCTCCTCGCTGCCGATGGCATAGGGACTGCCGGGGTCGTCCGGGGCGGCCTTGAGGCTGTTGTTCGGCCCCTTGCGGTGCGCTCGGCCGATGGGATGAATCGGCGGGAAATAAAGTACGTCGAAGCCCATCCGGGCGATCTCCGGGATGCGCGCATGCACGTCGGCGAAGTTGCCGTGGCGCTGCTCGTCGCCCAGCGAACGGGGAAACAGCTCGTACCAGCTGGCGAATTCGGCCAGGCTGCGCTCGACATCCAGCGGGTAATTCGGCGTGCGCAGCAGATGCGGACGGTATTCGGCGCGGCGCATCAGTTCGTTGACCGAGGGGTCGATCAGCACCGCTTCGCGTTCGGCCTGCGATTGCGAGGCCTCCATGCGTTCGATCAGCGCCGCCAGCTCGCCGCGCAATTCGTCCGGGGCCTGGGCGGCGATGCGCCGAACCAGCTGCGCGCCCTCCTGCAGTTCGAGTTCCACCGGCACACTGGCGCCGAGCTTCTTCACCAGTTCCTGGCGGAAGCTGGCGTAAACGTCCAGCCAGGCTTCGATGGCGAATTCGCCGCGGCCCTGCTGATCAATGCGCAGCACGGCGCTCCAGCGATCATTGCCCAGGGCCTGCATCGGCGTGCGCTGCCAGGTGGCCTCGCCATTGGCGCGCCACAGCAGATCGGCGGCCAGTTGCTCGTGGCCATCGCTGAAGATCACCGCGCTGACCGGCAGCGGCCGGCCGCTCAGGCATTTGCTGGCGAAGCGGCCGCCTTCCAGGATCGGCTGTAGCGCTTCGATGGCGAGCCGAGGCTGGGCGATGGCATGGGTGACGGTCTGGTCGGCATATTGCGGGGACGGCATCGTTCCTGGCTCCTCTACGCCTGGCAGACGTGTTCGAAGGGATTGGCGGGCAGGTTTGCGACAGCGCGCGAAGCGCTGCACCTGTCAGAAATTCCGAGGTGGAGGCAGAGGTAAAAGTTCAGGCAGTTTTTGCCCGTTCAACGGGCTGACGGGCTATTGCCTGTCGCTCGGCTTTTCATCGGCCTGGTCGTCCGGCTTGGTCCTGGCGCCCGGATCGACCAGCAGCGGCATGAGGTGCAGCACCACCAGCACGATCACCGTGGACAGTACGGCGGTGGCCTCGCGCCCGAGCCCGACCGCCACGCCGATAGCTGCCGAGGCCCACAGACCGGCCGCAGTGGTCAGGCCTTTGACGTCAGATATGTTCTGGCCTTTGAGGATGGTGCCGGCGCCGAGAAAACCGACACCCGCGGCGATGCCCTGGATCACCCGGCTCATGGCGTCGGCTTCGGCGCCGCCCTGCTCCAGCGCCATGACGAAGATCGCCGCGCCGAGGCACACCAGCATATGCGTGCGCATGCCGGCGGCCTTGCCCATGACCTCGCGCTCGTAGCCGAGCAGGCCGCCGAGGAACATGGCCAGAATCAGGCGCAACGTGGCGCGGGTGATGTGCTCCACCTGGCCAAGGTCGGAAAACTCCTGCACCAGGGTGGTGAGAATTCGTTCAAGTACGTCCATCGTCGTTCAATCTCCACGGATGCTTTGCATCTGAGCGAATCCGGCACGCAGAGGTTCGGATCATCGTTGCCGCCGGTTATCCGAAACCGGGAACCTGTGCTCAATCAGGCATTCAGTTCCCTTAGAGACCCAAACCAGTCGGGAGAACGCTCATGCCTCGTGGCAGCAAAGACAAATACACCGCCAAGCAGAAGCGCAAGGCCGAACACATCGAAGACAGCTACAAGGAGCGCGGCGTACCCGAAGACGAAGCCGAGGCGCGTGCCTGGGCCACGGTCAACAAGCAGTCCGGCGGTGGCGAAAAAGCTGGCGGCTCCGGGCAGAAGACCAGCGCGGCCAGCAAGGAGGCTGCACGCAAGTCCTCGGCACGGCGTGCAGCAGCGACCCGTGAAGGCACACCCCGCCCCGGTCAGCGCCTGGAAGCGATGAACAAGACCGAGCTGATGGAGCTGGCACGCAAGCGGGATATCGCCGGGCGCTCGCGCATGCGCAAGGAGGAGCTGCTGCAGGCGCTGCGCAAGGCCAGTGCCTGAGAGGGGCTGCTATTCACGCGATCAGTGCCCTCGGCCCTCTCCCCCAGCCCCTCTCCCATGGATGGGAGAGGGGAGCAAACGCGTGCCTCCAGTGAACAGCATTAGCGCCTAGGGAGCCTGTTCGCGCTCACGCTCCATGCGCTCGCCGCAATCGCAGCCTGGGCTGTGGCACGGGACCATGCCCTTGAGATGACGCTGCATGCAGGCTTCGCAGCAGTAGAGCAGATCATCCCCCGCAACTTCGTGCACCCACTCACGAGACTCGACCGGGCAATCGCAATGCGGGCAGGCGCAGGTTCGTGCATTCATGGCTTGCGCTCCTCGTCGGTGGGTACCACTTCATCGGTCCAGGGCTTGCCGTCGAGGGGGGCCGAGCGCGCCAGCTCCGCTTCGTCGAGGCCAACGCCACCACCGACCTGCGTTTCGTCGACCACGCTCAGCTCCTCATCGTTGGCACCATCGCCACCACGTTCGAGTGGCGAGCGTGCACCGCTGTCATCGATCAGGGTGTCCGGACTCAGATCGTCGAGGTTGACGTTGTCCTCGTGCTCGCTTTCGCCGAGCGTCGCGGCACCGGTCAGGCCGATTTCGTCCTCTGGGTTGGACGAGGGTCGCGCGGTCGGCTGCAAGGTGGGATCGCCGGTGCCGAGACTGTCTTCCTCATCGCTGAAGTCCAGCGCCTGTTCATCGATTCGCTCCGGGGTGGGACCTGGAATTGTGTCTTTCATGAGATGCCTCCTTCGAACGACATGGGCCGCGCATGGCGACGGCGCAGATGCGCCATCGTCCGTACGCTCGGTTCAAGGCGAAATCGGGTCGCTGGCAGGAAAGGTTTCCTCCACCGCATGATCCAGCCGGTTTTCCTGGCGCCCTTTCACCCGCTCCATCTCCTTTTGCAGTTTCGGTAATGCCGCGCGCAGATCGGCCACGGATTCTCGCAAGCATTCGAGTTCGCTCTTGGGGTCGCTGATCATTCCCTTGACCACGCAGTGTCCGCTGATCCCGCGCTGCAGCAACGCGGCGCCGCCAAGGGCTTTGAGCACACCTGAGGTGCCGCCCTGGCAAACCCCGGCGACGATGGCGGTGGCGCCGGTGGCGAGTGATACGGCACGTTCCAGACGATGAACGTTATGGGTCAGTGACATGGCGTTTCTCCTTAGCGTTGGATGACGCAGCCAATTGCGGCTCACGTGTGGTTTAGAAAGGCAAATGCACGACAAAGGTTCAGGCTATTTGCCGAACGTCCTGCAAGGCGGTCTGCTGCATCAGCCTGTCGACCACGTCGAACAGGGCTGCGTGATGATCGGCGCCGTCACTGCGGGCGCGGCGGTAGGTAATGAGCTGGTTTTCGGCACTGCCGCCGACACGCGCCAACTTGCGCGCATGGGCCATGATCCAGCGCTCGGCAGGCGCAATCTGCTCGCCGATGCAGGCCAGCACTTCATCCAGCCAGGCGGCGAATGGCAAGGTGCTCTGGCTGTGCGGCTCGATGAACAGCCCGCGCAGGCCGCGGCGCTTGGCGCGCCAGCGGTTTTCCAGGGTAAGGATGCGAGTCAGCGGGTCATCGAACCAAGCATGGTGAGGTGCGTCCAGGGCATGGCCGAGCATGGCGCGAAACAGCCCGGCGATGCACAGGGCATCGTCCAGACGCGGGCAGGCATCGGCGATGCGCAGCTCCAGGGTGGGGAAACGCAGTGACGGGCGGATGTTCCACCACAGATTGACGGCCGAGCCGATGCAGTCGGTATCGGTCATTACCTTCAGGTAGCGCTGGTACTCGGCGTCATCGCGAAAGTGATCGGGAATACCCATGCGCGGCCACTCATCGCAGACCGCCTGGCGATAGCTCATCAAACCGCAGGGCCGACCATCCCAGAACGGCGAGGACGCGCTCAGACCCAGCAATAACGGCAGCCAGGGCGTCAGCCGGTTCATCAGGCGAATGCGATCGACGCCCTCGGGCACGCCGACATGCACATGCAGACCGGCCAGCACGCTGCGGCTGGCGACGATCCGGTAGTCGTCGAAGATCGCCCGGTAGCGCGCCATGTTGGTCGCCTGCACGCTACGCCACTGCCCCAGCGGATGGGTGCCGGCAGCGAGGATGCCGCAGCCCAACTCGCTGGCCAGGTCGGCCATGGTCGTACGCGCCTGGCCAAGACAGTCGCGCGCCTCGTCGAGGCTGTTCAGCACTGGGGTGACCACTTCGAACTGTGCGGCGAACATCTCTCGCGTCACCCGTTGGCCCAGCGCGCGACGACTGGATATGGCAAAGGCCTCGACCCCACGCTGCGCCACGCAGCGGCTTGCCAGGTCAGTCAGAAAGTACTCTTCCTCGATGCCGAACGTGCTCGCTGCCATGACTCACCTGCTCCCGTGGTTCCTGTAGTTGAGGGCCCCCGGCAGGCATGAGTTCAACCTCTTTGCTCACCCGTTGGGCGACGAAAATTCAGTGGGAATCTTTGTCCGGATCGACCGCTCCTATGCAACACATCGCCCTCTTATAGATGGACTTATTCAGGAGATCTGCCCCATGTCGATTGCCAGTTTCATCGACAGCCCCGGCGCCCAGCGCATTTCACTCGCGCCCCTTTCAGGGCCTTTTCAGAGTCTTTATCAGCAACTGCTGGCTGAGCCCGAACCGGGCCACCCGCAGGCACGTGAGTTTCTGCTGGAGTGCTTGCAGGAGGTGGCGGAGCTACCCTGCGAACTGCCGCAAAGCCCCTATGAACTGGCGGCCTGGTCGCAACTTCAGCACCAGCGTGTGACAGCGGACTACGCCGACTATCTCGCGGGGCGACGCGCCGGTGAAGGCCGGCGTTATTTCCCACGCAAGGCCGATGCCCTGCACTTTGTGCGCGCCGTGGCACCGACGAAACTGGTCGATGGCGCCTGGCTGTACGGCGTTCTGCCCCACTGGCGCGACTATCGTGTGTATCCGCTGGTGCGCACCTACCTGGAAGAGCTTGGCGACGGGGTCGCGGCGCAGAATCACGTGTTGCTCTACCAGCGCCTGCTGGCCAGCCAAGGCTGTGACGATGCCCTCGAACTGGATGATGAGTTGTATCGCCAGGGCGCCATCCAGCTGGCGCTGGGCCTGCTGGCCGACGAGTTCCTGCCCGAAGTGATCGGCTACAACCTCGGCTATGAACAATTGCCGCTGCACCTGCTGATCAGTGCCTTCGAGCTGAACGAGCTGGACATCGACCCCTACTACTTCCAACTGCACGTGACCATCGATAACGGTTCCAGCGGTCATGCCGCCAAGGCCGTTCAGAGTGTGCTGACCAATCTGCCGCGTGTCGGCGACGCCCAGGCGTTCTACCAGCGCGTGCTGCGCGGCTACATGCTCAATGAGCTGGGTGTGGGCTCGACGGCCGTGATCAACAGCTTCGATCTGCAGCAGCAGTTGCTGCAAATGTTCGAGCAAAAGCGCGCGGTCGCCAGCCAGGTGCATTCCGACTACTGCCGTATCGAAGGACGCACGGTCAATCAATGGCTGGGCAGCTCCGGCAGCGTGGCGAGCTTTCTCCAAGCACTGCAGAACAGCGGTTGGATACGGCGCGACACGGACCCGGCCGGCAGCCGCTTCTGGCGCCTGATCCAGGGGCCAGGAGCGGCCATGTTCGGTGTGTTCAGCCCCTACGAGCGCCAGTTGCTGCATGACTGGATTGCCGGTAGCTGGCAGCCGGAGGCGCCGGCGAAACCCTTCCGTCCGCGTCGCAAGCCTCAGGCCGCACTCGCGCTGGCGGGCAGCGCGCAGCATGGCGAGCTGGACCGCGAGCGCCGCGAGTTGATCCAGGAGCTGCAAGGCATGGACGCCTATCGCCGTGAATCTCGCCTGATCGGCCTGCAGGCGCCAGCGCAGCATTGGTCCAGCGCCGGCCTGGCAGCCACCCGTACCTTCGCGGCGCTGATCCAGTAGCCGCCCTGCCCCTGGAATCCACTCATGCTCGAACCAACCTTCAACGCCCCCCAGAGTCTCGCCCTGCTGCGCCTAGGCACGCTTTTACGTGCCCGCGGTTATCGCTTCGTCACCCCCACACCACTCACCCATCAGCGCGTCAACCAGCGTCCGGGCAATGCCCTGGCCAAGGACTTGCGCGACGTCTTCGGTTGGAGCCGACCCTTCGCTGAAGGCACGCTGGACGAGGAAATCCTCGACAGCATGCGTGAGGCCGAGGTGTTGCAGCCCCACGCGCAAGGTTGGATCAGCCAGGTGCGCTGGTCGACCCTGGGCGACGGGCTCTATGTGCACTCGCGTTTTCCCACGGAGGAAAGCGACGCAGTGTTCTTCGGCCCCGATACCTACCGTTTCACCCGCCTGCTGCGCGATTACCTGGCGCACACCAACCAGCCGCTGCGGCGCATCGCCGATATCGGCTGCGGCGCTGGCCCTGGCGCTATCACGGCAGCGCAGCTACGCCCGGGGGCAGAAGTCATGGCGCTGGATATCAACCCCAGAGCACTGGCCCTGACCGCAGTGAATGCGCGCCTGGCGGGCATCTATAACCTGCGCGTACAGAGCAGCGACCTGCTACGGGATGTGGACGGGCAGTTCGACATGATCATCGCCAACCCGCCCTATATGCTCGATCCGCAACAGCGTACCTATCGCCACGGCGGCGGCAAGCATGGCGCCGGACTGTCCTTGGCGATCTTCGATACGGCAATGCAAAGACTCGCGCCTGGCGGCACGCTGTTGCTCTATACCGGGGTGGCGATCGTTGACGGTGAAGATCCTTTGCTCAATGCCATTCGCCTGTCGCTGGGCGATACGGGTTGGAACTGGGACTACCAGGAAATCGATCCGGATGTGTTCGGTGAGGAGCTGGAGAAAACGCAGTACGATCAGGCCGAGCGGATCGCCTGCGTGGCGTTGCGCCTGAGCTATCAGCCCAATCTGCGCCAGCGCTAGCAGGCCGTTAAAAAATGTAGGCGAGGCAGGCAAGACAATACCGATGGCGGCCCCGCAAAAACAGCCGAAAAACGCTCGGAGTCGCGCTCGACTTTACGCGTTGTAAATGAGCATTTTGACTGGGCTCGCACGCGAGGCCGTTTTTAACGCAGTATTGCCAACGCAGGCAGTTCTTCAACGGCCTGCTAGACCGATGCCCGCCTTGCGCAAGCATCGGCCCGGTGATGCTCAGGCCGCCTTGGCTTGGGCGTTGCTCTTGAGCGACTTGCGCAGCACTTCCATCGACTGCCCCAGTTCCTGCAACTGACGTTTGCTCAGCAGCTTGCTGGCCTGGGGGAACATGTCGCGTTCCTCTTCCTCGATGTGGTGCTCCAGCAGCTCCTTGAGCACCTTGACTCTGCCTGCGAACTCGAGGGTGGATGGCGAGGTTTCCTTGATGTCGGGCAATACCAGCGCTTCTACGGCGCGATGCTCTTCCTTGGCCTCGATGGCGAGTACGGCGTCGTCCTTGCTGCCGGCGCGCCTGAAGGCCGGATAGAAAATCTGCTCTTCAAGCTCGGTGTGAATCTTCAATTCCTGCTCGATCTTGAGCAGCAGTTTCTTGCGCGTCTGCACCGCGCGCTCGGTGGTGTCCTCGAGCTTGCTCAGCAGCTCCTTTACGGTTTCGTGATCCTTTTTCAGCAGTTCGATGGCATTCATCGTTTTGCTCTCCTCAGGTCTACCAATCACATCGGTAAAAATGCCAGGGCCCGCTTCTAGCGGGCCCTGGCATGACGGTCACGACTCGCGACCGCTTTGGCTTTTCTGACCACCCTTGCGCCCGGCTTCGGACGCTCTCTGACGGTCGTTGGCGAAGTTGCCGCCGCTGTTGTGACCGCCTTTACGGCCGGCTTCCGAGGCCTTTTCACGATCGTTTGCGAAGTTACCCGGATTTTTGTTGGTCGCCATTGCTGGTACCTCCTGATAGTTACTCGCGAGGCGTTATTGCCTCCACATAAGATGAGGCAGGCTCTGCTGCGAGTCGTTCAGGCTTTTTTTCATCAGCCGTTGACCACGCTTCCGCCGTTGACATGCAGCATCTGCCCGGTGACGTAAGAGGCATCGTTGCTGGCCAGATAAACGAATGCCGGAGCGACCTCTGCAGGTTGTCCAGGCCGGCCCAGCGGCGTGTCCGCACCGAACTCGGAGACCTTCTCGGCGCTGAAGGTGGACGGGATCAGCGGCGTCCAGATCGGCCCAGGCGCGACGCCATTGACGCGAATGCCACGCGGCGCCAGGTTGATCGACAGCGAGCGGGTGAACGAGGTGATCGCGCCCTTGGTCGAGGAATAGTCGAGCAGCATCGGATTGCCCTTGTAGGCCGTTACCGAACTGGTGTTGATGATGCTCGCCCCCGGCTGCAGATGCTCGAGCGCGACCTTGGTCAGGTGGAACATGGCGAAGATGTTGGTGCGGAAGGTCTGCTCCCACTGCTCCTCGTCGAGTGCTTCGAGGTTGTGCTCGGGATGCTGTTCGCCGGCGTTGTTGATGAGGATATCGAGGCGTCCCCACTTGGCGATCACGGCATCGACCACGCACTGGCAGAAGCCGCCGTCGCCCACGTCACCGGCCAGGGCGATGGCTTCGCCGCCGTGGTGCTTTACCTCGTCGAGGGTTTTCTGCGCATCTTCATCCTCGTTCAGGTAAACCAATGCAACCTTGGCCCCTTCCAGGGCGTAGTGCACGGCAACGGCGCGGCCGATACCGCTGTCGCCGCCGGTGATGATCGCCACCTTGCCGGTCAGCTTGCCGGCCGCGCGGTAATCATCGGCAAGGTAGATCGGCTCAGGGTGCATGGCGTGTTCGACACCAGGTTGCCGTTGCTGATGCTGAGGCGGCAGGGTCTTGTCGTTCATCCTTCACTCCTCCTTTCGCTGGTGTTCAGACGGCCTTCAGCTGCGGGCTCGCAGTCATCACCGGATGAGTCTTGTGGCGATTCTCGAAGCAGAAGTTGGTGGCCTGCACGTAGCCTTCGGCCGAACCGCAATCGAAGCGGCGACCCTTGAACTTGTAGGCCAGCACACAGCCCTGCTGGGCCTGCTTCATCAGCGCGTCGGTGATCTGGATCTCGCCGCTCTTGCCCGGTTCGGTCTGCTCGATCAGTTCGAAGATATCCGGCGTGAGGATGTAGCGGCCGATGATCGCCAGGTTCGACGGCGCATCTTCGGGGTTGGGTTTCTCCACCATCCGCTCGATGCGGAAGATGTCGTCGCGCAGCGCTTCGCCGGCGATCACGCCGTAGCGCGAAACCTCCTCCATCGGTACTTCCTGAATGGCGACGATGGAGCAGCGGAACTGTTCGTAGAGCTTGACCATCTGGGCCAGCACGCCGTCGCCTTCCAGGTTCAGGCACAGGTCATCGGCCAGCACCACGGCGAACGCCTCGTCGCCGATCAACGAGCGGCCGGTGAGGATGGCGTGACCTAGGCCTTTCATCTCGATCTGGCGGGTATAGGAGAAGGTGCACTGATCGATCAGGTGGCGTACACCACTCAAGGATTTTTCCTTGCCGGTGTTGGAAATCTCGTGTTCCAGCTCGTAGCTGATGTCGAAGTGGTCTTCCAGCGAACGCTTGCCACGGCCGGTGACGATGGCAATTTCATGCAGCCCGGCTTGCAGTGCTTCTTCGACGCCATACTGGATCAACGGGGTGTCGACCACCGGGAGCATTTCCTTGGGCATCGACTTGGTAGCGGGAAGAAAACGGGTGCCGTAACCGGCTGCGGGAAACAAACATTTCTTGATCATGAGTTCTATACCAATTGAGTGACTCGGTAATAGAACCTGACCCGTTTAGAACCTTTACGGTTCAAGATATTTCAGCAGGCGCCGTTTCGCTGCTGCACGTTTTGCGACGTTCGGCACCTCGACCTCAGCACGTGGATGCCGAGGTGCCGCTGCAAGCAAGAAGCCGTCCCTATGCGGGATAACGGCTCACTTCGATCAGATTGCCGTCCGGGTCGCGAAAGTACACCGATTCGATAGGCCCCACGGCGCCGGTGCGCGCCACCGGCCCCTCTTCTACTGTCACGCCCTGCTCGGCCAGATGAGCCATGACTCGCTCCAGCGGCCACAGGGTGATAAGGCACAGATCGATGGCGCCTGGTGTCGGCTTGATCGCCTTGGGCTCGAACTCACGCCCGGCCTGATGCAGATTGAATTTCTGCTGGCCGAATACCAGGGCACTGCGCCCGGCGCCAAAACGCTCATGGCGCATGCCCAGCACGCGCTGGTAAAAATCGACGGTGGCGTCGATATCCGCCACCGTCAGTACCAGATGGTCCAGTCTCTCGATCATGCTCAATGCCTGTCCAGAAGATGAAAACGCGGCAACCCGAGGTGCCAATGAATCGCCGCCAGGCGCGCTGCCAGCACCACGAACATCGCCGCGGCGGTATCCAGCCAGTGCGGCGTGCCCAGGGCACGCAGGCCGATGAAGGTCAGCGCGCCGGCAATGCAGGCCGTGGCGTAGATTTCCTTCTGGAAGATCAGCGGAATCTCGTTGCACAGCACATCGCGAATCACCCCACCAACCACGCCAGTCATCACCCCCATGATCACCGCGGTGCTGATCGGCGTGCCGTGCTGCAGCGCCAGCTCGGTGCCGTACACGGTGAACACGGCCAGACCGAAGGCATCGGCGATCAGCAGACCTTTCTCGTGAATCGGCTGGGTCATGCGCACCCAGGCCACGGTGCCCAGGGCCGCCAATGAGGCGACGAGAATGTAGGTGTCATCGCGAATCCAGCTGACCGGATGATTGTCCAGAATCAGGTCGCGCAGCGTACCGCCGCCCAGCGCGGTGACGATGGCCATCACCAGCACACCGAACAGGTCCATGGACTTGCGCCCCGCCATCAGCGCGCCGGTGATGGCGAACACGGCAACGCCGAACAAGTCGGCGACATAGAAAAGCTTTTCCATGCTGTCCTCAGCGGCTGACCGGCGTACGCAGGGTGACGAACTCCTCGGCGGCGCTCGGATGCACGCCGATGGTCTCGTCGAATATCTGCTTGGTCGCGCCGGCTTTCAGCGCAACAGCCAGACCCTGAACGATCTCGCCGGCTTCCGGGCCGACCATATGGCAGCCGAGCACGCGGTCGCTGTCGGCATCGACCACCAGCTTCATCAGCGTGCGCTCGGGGTTCTCGGTCAGCGTCAGCTTCATCGGACGGAAACGGCTCTCGAAGATCTTCACCTTGTGCCCAGCTTCAATGGCCTGCTCTTCGCTCAGGCCAACGGTGCCGATATTCGGCAGGCTGAACACGGCGGTAGGGATCATGCTGTAATCCAGCGGCCGGTATTCCTCGGGCTTGAACAACCGACGCGCCACGGCCATGCCTTCGGCCAGCGCAACCGGGGTCAGCTGCACGCGGCCGATCACGTCGCCAAGGGCGAGAATCGACGGCGTGGAGGTCTGGAACAGGTCATCGACTTCGACATAGCCGCGTTTGTCCAGCTTGACCTCGACGTTTTCCAGGCCGAGGTTGTCCAACATCGGCCGGCGGCCGGTGGCGTAGAACACGCAATCGGCCTCCAGCACGCGATCATCCTTGAGCGTCGCGGCCAGGCTGCCATCGGCCTTGCGCTCGATGCTGGCGATGTCGGCGTTGAACTGCAGGTCCAGGCCCTTCTTGCTCAACTCGTCGCGCAGGTGCTCGCGTACTGCACCGTCGAAACCTCGCAGGAACAGGTCGCCGCGATAAAGCAGCGAGGTAGTTGCACCCAGGCCATGGAAGATCGAAGCAAACTCCACGGCGATATAACCGCCGCCCACCACCAGTACGCGCTTGGGCAGTTGCTTGAGGAAGAAGGCTTCGTTGGAGCTGATGGCGTGTTCGCGACCGGGAATATCGGGAATCTGCGGCCAGCCGCCGGTGGCGATCAGGATGCGTTCAGTACTATGCCGCTGGCCGTTCACTTCGACGGTATGGGCATCGACGATGCGCGCATGCCCCTCGAACAGACTGACGCCGCTGTTGGTCAACAGATTGCGGTAAATGCCATTGAGGCGTTCGATCTCGCGGTTCTTGTTGGCGATCAGCGTCGCCCAGTCGAAATTCGCTTCGCCCAGCGACCAGCCGAAACCCGAGGCCTGCTCGAAGTCCTCGGCGAAATGCGCGCCGTACACCAGCAGTTTTTTCGGTACGCAGCCGACGTTGACACAGGTGCCGCCGAGGTAGCGGCTCTCGGCGACCGCAACGCGCGCACCGAAACCTGCGGCGAAGCGCGCCGCACGCACGCCGCCGGAACCGGCGCCGATAACGAACAGGTCGAAGTCGTAACTCATGAGGTATCTCCTTGGCAGACGAGGAGCATACCGTAAAGGCCCGCGCTAAGCTGATAGGCAGAGGAGAACACCATGCGCCCTACCCTGACCCATCTGGCCCTGCACGTCCCCGATCTCGACGCCTGCATTGCCTTCTATCAGCGTTTCTGTGGCATGCAGGTGATCCACGAGCGCCCCGGCAAGGGCACACGCATCGTCTGGATGGCCGAGCCGGGCAAGGAACACCAGTTCATCTTCGTGATCATGCCCGGCGGCCAGGACAGGAACCTGGCCGCCAATGACTACAGCCACTTCGGCTTTGCCCTGGGCAGCCGCGCCGAGGTCGATCGCATCGCCGCCCTGGCCGAACGCGACGGCTGCCTGATCTGGCCACCGCGGGACGAGTCCTACCCGGTCGGCTACTACTGCGGCCTGCGCGACCCGGCCGGCAACTACGTCGAGTTCAGCTACGGCCAGCCGCTCGGCCCCGGCTCGGAACAGATGCCCATCCCCTGAAATGCAAAACGCCACCCGAGGGTGGCGTCAGTTTCAGCATCAATGCACCGATTCTGTAGGAGCGGCGCCTCGCCACGAACTGGGGCGACGAGGCAACGCAAAGCTTCGCCCCGAGGCGGGGCTCCTACGAAAGGCTGCGCTGATAAGCAGACGTATCAGAACGCCTTGCCAGTCTTGTACAGGTTCTCGAAGCAGAAATTGGTCGCGTCGATGTAACCCTCGGCGCTACCGCAGTCGAAACGCTGGCCCTTGAACTTGTATGCCATCACGCAGCCCTGCTGGGCCTGGCGCATCAGCGCATCGGTGATCTGGATTTCGCCACCCTTGCCCGGCGGTGTGCTGCGAATCAGATCGAAGATATCCGGGGTGAGGATGTAGCGGCCGATGATCGCCAGGTTCGACGGCGCGTCCTCGGGCTTGGGCTTCTCCACCATGTTGCTGACACGGTAGATGTCATCGCGGATCATCTCGCCAGCGATCACGCCATACTTGGACGTCTCGTCCTTCGGCACTTCCTGAATCGCCACGATGGAGCAGCGGAACTGGTTGTACAGCTTGACCATCTGCGCCAGCACGCTATCGCCTTCCAGGTTCAGGCACAGGTCGTCGGCCAGTACCACAGCGAACGGCTCGTCACCGATCAGCGGCTGACCGCAGAGGATGGCGTGGCCCAGGCCTTTCATTTCGACCTGACGGGTGTAGGAGAAGCTGCACTCGTCGATCAGACGACGGATGCCAACCAGGTACTTCTCCTTGTCGGTGCCCTTGATCTGGTGTTCGAGCTCGTAGCTCACGTCAAAATGGTCTTCCAGCGCACGCTTGCCGCGACCGGTGACGATGGAGATCTGGTTGAGGCCAGCCTCGAGTGCCTCTTCAACCCCATATTGAATCAGTGGCTTGTTCACCACCGGCAACATTTCCTTGGGCATTGCCTTGGTAGCAGGCAGGAAGCGCGTGCCGTAACCGGCAGCGGGGAACAGGCATTTCTTGATCATGGGACTCCCTAGTGGGGATGGTTGGAATGCGCGCTCAGTCTATCAAGCCGCGCTAGCCTTACAACTGCCGCTTGCAGGTCGACCGATGCCGCGATAAAGAAAACCCAGCTCAGCCAGCTGATCGGCGTCATAGATGTTGCGCCCGTCGAACAGCACCGGCATGCGCATCGCACCGCGAATACGCGGGAAGTCCGGCTGACGGAACTGCTTCCACTCCGTCACCAGCACCAGCGCATCGGCGCCCTGGGCGACGGCATAGGGGGATTCGCTCAACATCAGTTGCCCCGCCTCGACGGCCGCCGCATAGCGTGCAGCAACAGCTGCCGTGGCAGCAGGGTCGCAAGCCTGCACCTTGGCGCCGGAGGTCAGCAGTGCGTCGAGCAGCACCAGGCTGGGCGCCTCGCGCAGATCGTCAGTGCCGGGCTTGAATGCCAGCCCCCAGAGCGCGACGACCCGCCCCTGCAAGTGGCCATTGAAATGCTCGCGCAAAGCCTGGAACAGCAGCGTTTTCTGCAGCGCATTACGCGCTTCGACCGCACGCAGGATGCCCGGTTCGATGCCCTCGTGCTCAGCCGTGCGGATCAGCGCCTTCACATCCTTGGGAAAGCACGAGCCGCCATAACCGCAACCGGCGTAGATGAAGTGCGTGCCGATACGCCGGTCGCTACCTATACCGCGGCGTACCTCCTCGATATCCACGCCCAACCGCGCGCAGATACCTGCCATCTCGTTGATAAAGGAAATCTTGGTTGCCAGAAAGGCATTGGCCGCGTACTTGCTGAACTCGGCGGCGCGCACGCCCATGCACAACAGGCGATCGTGATTGCGCAGAAATGGCGCATACAGCCGGCGTAGCAACTCGCGCCCACGTTCGTCGTCGCAGCCGACGATCACCCGATCAGGGCGCATGAAATCCTCGACTGCAGAGCCTTCCTTGAGAAACTCCGGATTGCTCGCCACGATCACCCGCGCCCGTTGCTCCCGACGCACCAGACCGGCGTTGATGCGCTGCGCCACACGCTCAGCGGTGCCCACCGGCACCGTGGATTTGTCCACCACCAGACACGCATGATCGAGCCGCTCACCCAGCTCGTCGGCAACCGCCAGCACATGGCTCAGATCGGCAGAACCGTCCTCGCCACTGGGCGTGCCCACCGCAATGAAAATGACCTCGGCGCGGCGGATGCCGGCCTTCAGCTGCGAAGTGAAACTGAGCTGCCCACCCGCCAGCTGCGCCTTGAGCATCGTCTCCAGGCCAGGCTCGTAGATCGGCACCTCACCTCGCGAAAGCATCGCGACGCGCTGCGGATCTCGCTCGACGCAGACCACCTGATTGCCCATTTCGGCAAAACAGGTGGCCGTCACCAAACCTACGTATCCTGCTCCAATCACGCATATCTGCATCGCAGCATCCTCCTGGCCTATGCTGCGATTGCAACCAATCGCGGTGGCAGCGATATGACGGAACGACGAAGGAATGATGACAGGCGTGTATGTACGCATCATGGGTACGCATAGCGTGAAAACTGTGGGGACCAGAAAAACAAAAGCCCCTGTAGGTTTACCTGCAGGGGCTTTGCGAAAGTGGTGGTGAAGAACAGATTCGAACCCGTTTCGGTAGCATGTCAATCCGTGCCAAAACCGCTCGTTACGGGCTTTCCGCTCCCCTCGCCTGCTCAATACGTTGCTATTTGGCTCTATGATTTCGACACTCAACCAGCACGCAGCTCGTTGATCAACTCCGGGTGTCGCCCCAAGATTTTGAACAACTGCACCAGCGGTTGCGGTGCTTCTGTGCTGCCTCGCTCGTAACGAGAAAACGCATTCGGCCCACCGCCGAACAGCTCGGCCGCTTCACGTTGGCTCAACCGCAACTGCTTACGCACGCTGCGAATAAGCTCCTGATTGCCGTCCTGGGCGTTCACCTGCTGGCGAAACTCGTTCATGGCACGCATAACGCGCTCACTCTCAGCCGGCCCAGTCAGGGACTCGCCGCACGCATCGCACCAGTCAGCCGTTACTGCAGTAATTTGGGTGGTCTGCCCCTTGTAGGTGAAGGGCATATCGCGGGTGTCGTGAACCAGTTCCGCCCCGCCGCATACTGGACATTTCATGGTCACTTCTCCTTGAAGGAAACGATCAGCAGATCGGCCACCAGCGTGAACTTCAGATAGACCTGCCCGAATTCGGTGTCGGGTCGGTAAACGTCCTGCCAGGTAGTATGATCCGCATAGGTTGTCATGCTCTTGAAAAAGTCGCGGCTGCTCAGGGCACTGATAACGGCCAGCATGTCAGCCATCTCCATACCCAGCTCGGCGCCCCCTTCCAAGGCTACGCGGGTGAAGCGATAACGCTGCTCGGTTACGGCCTGCTTCACCAGCTCAAGCTTGAAATGGGGTTTGCGCTTTTCCATGCCGCACAAAATAACCTTTTAGGTTAATCTCTTCAAGGGAGCGTCCATGCCAAACGACAAACGCCAGCAACTACGCAATGAGTTGCTGGCTGGTGCCGAATCCAAGCCAGCAAAGCCTGCTAACCAGCGATATTTCGCTAGCCTGCGCGAACGTGTACGGCACTCCAGGCAGTCACCTGCTCCATCGAATTGAAGCGAGCAGTTGGCTGATTAGCGTCTTGAGCCGAGAGAAGAGCGACAAGCCAGAAATCAAAAAGCCCCGAAAGCTTGTCAGCTTTCAGGGCTTTAGGTATTGCGAAAGTGGCGGTGAAGAAGAGATTCGAACCCGTTTCGGTAGCGTGTCAGTCCGTGCCAAACCCGCTCAATACGGGCCTTCCGCTCCCCTCGCCTGCTCGATTCGTCGCTATTCGGCTCTATGATTTCGACACTTTTTCGACACTCCGTTGATTCACCGAAAAAGAGCTAAAAATCTATCTCAGACCAGAGCCATCGGTGTGATGAAAAGAACCGTACCTACCGCAGCATCGAAAGCCTTCCATATAACGCCGACAATTGCGTTCCACACTTTTTCCAAAATCACCATCATTAGCCCGCGAAGGGCATTAACAAAATTCCTAACCATATTCTCTATGGTATCAAGAAAGAAGTCTTTTTCTCCCTCGCCTATTTCTCCACTATTTATTGCAGCAGCAACCAATGCGGACTGCTTAGCAATTGCATGCAACTGCCTCTCAGAAAACCCCCTAACACTCTCAATATCAGTTTTTAGAATGCCACGAACGGCAGTTTTAATTTCTCCAACCAACTCACTTACAGAAATATCCATGACAAATTACCTCTCAAGAAAGCTTTCGTATGTAATCGCTTGATCCAGCGAAATTAGGATTGGCCCTTTATATATCCCTATCATATTCGCACTCATATCCACGGTCTGATCTCTCTCCCTCATTGACACCAATTGCCTTACCACTTCCTGCAATGCACCAGAGCTTGGGGCAACCATAGACATTTCTGCCTGATTACGTGAACGCAAGTATTCATTTGCCTTTTCAACAACCTTGTTACTGGGAATCGGCCTGGACTCAGATATTATCTTTAGCGCCTCAAATGCGCCTATTAGCTCGTTATAAGTTTTCTCTCTAGTGGAATAATCCGCCTTCTTAGTTCCACCAGACACTGATGCAAAAAACACCATAGTGCTTTTGCTATTCTCCTTTAGTCCATCAACTATGGCTTTATCATACTCGGGAGCCAGCTTAACCGCGCAAGCTGATAGAACAGCAATCACTCCCAGAATCAGCATCGCTCTTAATGCAGTGCTCGTGATATCTTTCATGCCCAAAACCCTCTTCCGTTTACTAGGCTTGTATATTTCATTGCAGGCTACTATCAAGATATAAAGGAGCGTTCAAACAAGCTCATCTCTTAGTACAAGAAACTCCATAGGAGCATCAATCAAAAGCTTTACCTGAGCCCCACTCAAGGCACTAACCCGCACCTCCAAACCCGAAGTACACAACTTCTTTAGAATTTCTTCGGTGTTAGCGTTAGGCGCGAGGAAAATACGAAAGCTTTCGCCAGGACGGCGGCTGAGGATGAGAGGCATGAGAAAGCACCTTCCTTGTGTTGGCCCTTTCTCAGGTTAGATCACCGCTGCGCAATTGCCAGTTGCCATCATCCCATCGGATTAAAACTGCTCGCCGCAGAGCAATAGCGCGTCTTCATGCGATCACTGCTTGTCTTGCGGTCACTGTCATAGCGGGCACGCCAGGTTCTGCACTGTTCGTGGAAGTGCTGCTTGGCGGCCTTGCGGCATTCGCGGTAGTCGATTGATCCGCGTCGATGATTGGCACAGACGCTGGTGCCGTCGATGTAGTTATTCACCGATAGCCACTCCGCCAGGTAGTTGCTGCCGCCGTTCCAGCTCTTGATCCACCTGGATGTACGCTCGCGGTTTACCTGTTGGGCTTGGCGCTGCTGCGTTTGCTGGGGTGCCTGGGCTATGCGATGTGTTGCGGGCGGTGTGTAGGTGCTGGCTGGCTGCTTTGGCGTGTAGTTCTTGTCACTGAACACGTTCTGAGAGCTGGCAATCGCCCTCGCCTTCTCTTCCTCCGTCCACTGGATCGATGCATGTGGCTGAGGCTGGCTTACCGGCTCGTATGCAACCCGCTGTGCGGGTGTGTCTATGGGAATGGATGGCAGGCTTATAGGCTCTTCCGGCTCGTTGTAAGGCTGTGGCGCCGGTTGCTGACTGAACAGGGGTTTGCCGTCTACGTGGATCGCCTGCTTGAGCTGATCCACATTGATCACGATTGGCTTTGCAAACAACGCGATCACGCCCCAGGTAATCGCAGAACCCACGCCTAGGATGGCCACCATTCGCCATGGGCCGGGCTTTTTCTTGCTGCGTAGATAGTCTGGTGCGTCGTCCCAGTCTGATTTCATATTGCTTCCCTGCTATATACCGTGCCAATACTAACTACTTTGGACCAAATGAATGCCTAAACTCTTCCAGCTCTTCCTCTGGCAAGTAAGACTCAATGGTTTGAGCGTCACTATATATCATCCAATTAAACTCAACCCTCTCAAGAAAACGTCTCCAGTCGTGTATAAGCATCCAGCTCCTTACGCAGCCGTGAATCGAAAGATAATCGTCATATTTTTTTGCTCTATCAGAGAAATCTGCTGGTATGATTTGCTCCAACTGACCCAACGTTTTAATTCCAAACTCATCCAGCTCCCGAACAAGCTCTCCGTAATTATCTTTATCCGTGGGCACGTCCAAAGGAAAGTTATTCCTCTCCCCCCACCTCACCACGTAATTACTAAGACTTATCGAATCAACAGGAATTGAATCCGAAACTAATTCATCAGCCTGCTTTACAACATCACCATACGCATCTATTTCCTTCGAGAGCTTATCAAATCCTTTATCCGCAACCTCTAGAAGCCCTGCATATAGATAAAGCTCACGCGCCATTTCATCGGGAAGCTTGCCAGAAAATTTGTAGTTCCTGTCATGAGCAATTTCAGCCCAAGCATGCTGGAGTACGGTTCTAACTTGAACTTCAAACTTCAAACCCGCAAGACTCTCGAACTCTGGAAGCTTGCTACGCTCAACGCCTATGTCGCATACGTAGTGAACAGACCTATAACCTATCTTATCAACAGACAGAAGACTCCCCTTGTCTAGCGAGTTATCTTTATCTATCTTAAAGCACGACTCCAAAAGGCTCGACACCTTCTGTACGTCAGACTCAAAGTACAATATAACTCTCACCCCAGTTATATCGGTAACCTGTCTCTCGGGTGACTTATATGCCTTTCTTTTTATTTTGTCTTTTATGCCTTCTTTATTTTTTGTCCGCCCATCAACAGCCAGATATGGAATTCCTTTAGCGACTAGCAGCGCTTTAATTATCGCAACAACAGATTGAGTAAGGCGCTGATGCTTTAGTAAAGCGCCATCAATCCATTCATCATGCTCCATGTCCCAACTCCTTATAACCGGGCATACCAACGCCTAGCCACTTCCGCTGTAATCGCTATCCCGCGTTTTGATTGGGCAAGTTTGAATTGGCCTGATCGTATTCGGGGCTTGTCTGTCCAGCTTCTGGCGCTACCTCGCCACTGACCACCCACAAGGCATATTGAGGAAAGAGCTTAACGATAGCTTCGATCTCCTCAGCCTTAATTTCTCGCTTTCTCGCGGTGTTTTTCAGGTTGTTCCACGTGTAGCGACTGATGCCAGTGCGCTCCTCCAGCTCGGGAAGCCGAATCCCTGAGCTTTTCAAAATAGTTATAACGCGCTCTTTAATCATAGCCACTTGATCTATAGTTGATATATCCAATATGGATCAACAATGGCATTATCCGTTTCGACACGATCCATTTTGGATAACGCAGTGCTGAATAACTGGCATTGACACGAATAGTGACGGAACGAGCATGGAACTGGAAGAGCTGGAACCTTCGAAGCTGATAGGCCCGCAACAGGACGTGGAAACCGTCGAGTCCTGGGCCGACCGCAACGGCCTGACCTACGGCACCGCGCGTGCCTGGGCAATGAAAGGCGTTCTCCCCACCGTAAAGCTAGGCAAGCGCCGCATGGTCAACAGCGCCCTGCTCCGCTCCTGAAGCTGATTGCGCACCCACGTTGGGATTAACGCAGCAGCGCGTGAAGCATTGAGTTGAGGGTTCATTCGGATCTGGAGCTTTGTGTACGCATTCTGTGTACGCAGAGCGTGAAATCTGATGAGCCAGAAAAGCAAAAAGCCCCTGTAGGTTTCCCTACAGGGGCTTTGCGAAAGTGGCGGTGAAGAAGAGATTCGAACTCTTGATACGGTTTCCCGTATACACACTTTCCAGGCGTGCTCCTTCAACCACTCGGACACTTCACCGGATCTCGACGTTTTGGCGTTTACCCCGTCGAGGCGCGCTAATGTAGTCGAATGTTTTCTCGATGGCAAATTTTTTTTAAAGGATTCATGCGCTTAAGAGCGAAGCGGGTTTTCGTCGTGCTTCTCGCAGGGCTGCTCGTCGAAGCGAATGTGGCCGAACAGCAGAAAACCCAGGGACATGAACAGGCCCAAGCCGAATAGCAGCAGCACGCCGGATGGGCTGCGCAGGTAGAAGGTTTCGCTGAGCACGACCGATGCCAGCAGCAGGCCGATCACGGCGACCATATAAAGGATGGAGTAGAGGGTGTTCATGGGGCAGCTCCTTTGGTTCGCTGCTCACCTTAAAGGCCTGGCTTTGCGTTCGACCAATTGCCATCCGGCATCGCCGCGATAGGCAAAAACACTGACCAGCCAGTCAGCCACGGCGCTTTACCAGAGCGCTTCGGCTGAGTACCTTCTGCCCACATTCGCCCCCAAGGCTCTAACAAGGAAAACCGCCATGAGCGACCTGATCAGCTATCAACTCGAAGACGGCATCGCCACCCTCACCCTGAGCAATGGCAAGGTCAATGCCATCTCGCCTGACGTGATCGCTGCGTTCAATGCCGCCCTCGACCGCGCCGAGCAGGATCGCGCCATCGTCGTCATCACTGGCCAGCCGGGGATTCTTTCCGGCGGCTATGACCTGAAGGTGATGACCTCGGGCCCGCAGAATGCAATCAATCTGGTGGCTGCTGGCTCCACGTTGGCGCGACGCATGCTCGCCCACCCCTACCCGATCATCGTCGCCTGCCCGGGTCATGCCGTGGCCAAGGGTGCGTTCATCCTGCTGTCGGCCGATTACCGTATCGGCGTGGAAGGTCCGTTCAATATCGGCCTGAACGAAGTGCAGATCGGCATGACCATGCACCACGTCGGCATCGAGCTGGCCCGTGACCGCCTGCGCAAGTCTGCATTCCACCGCTCGGTGATCAATGGCGAGATGTTCGACCCGGCTGGCGCGGTAGAGGCCGGCTTCCTGGACAAGGTGGTGCCGGCCGAACAATTGCTGGCCACCACTCAGGCGGTGGCGCAGCAGATGAAGAAGATCAACATGACCGCGCACAAGAACACCAAGCTGAAGGTGCGCAAGGCGCTGCTGGAAACACTCGATGCCGCTATCGAGATGGACAAGCAACACCTGCTGTAAGCATTCGGTAACCCACAAATGAAAAGCGCCGCTTCCGTTGAGGTCGCGGCGCTTTTTTCTTTGCGCGTCTAGCCAATTAACCCGCCGGCGAATGTCGGTGCGCGCGGCGCACCCTACGGGTCAGCCGGAATAATCCAGGGCCGTCCAGGCTCGGCTCAGGCCTTGCGCGAGCACGCAGCCGGGTTTGCTCAGTTGCTCGTTGAAGGCAGCCGGCAACAGCGTGGTTTCACCCTCTGCAGCGCCATGACGCTCGGTCAGCCACTGCAGCTTGCCGCAGTTGGGCGTTTCGATCACGTAACTGGCGGCAATGTTGGAGTGATGGCTGGGCAGTCGAATCACGTCGAGCACTATGCCCGTCTCCTCGACACGCTGGCCATCGGAGACCAGTACGGCCCAGGCCTGCTCGCCCTCGATCACCAGGTAGGCACCGTTGGCCTGTGGTCGATCAATCTGCGGTTGCGCGCAGCCGCTCAGCAGGGCCAATAGCACAATCGTCATCAGCATCTGTTGCATTGCCAATACCCCCTCGCAAGGCGCCCACCTTCAGGTGGTGGACGGGTTGTTGTCGCCTAAGTGAGGCCAATATCACCCAATACTGTTTATTTGTACAGTATTTTTCGATTAGGCTATATCGCAGGTAAATGATCGATTGCACAGGAGCGCCATCATGCTGGACGTACTGCAGCTAAAACACCGAGTGAACCGCATGCCGCTGGAGCGGGTACGCGAGATGGTCGAGGAACTGCAGCTCGAGGGCATCGTCACCGAGAGCCGCACCCCTTTCAATCGTCAGCACTTCAATACCTGCTTCGCCGAGATCGAGGCGCTGCTGCAGCGCGCCGGCTACCATCGGCAACTGGATGTGGTCGGCTATCAGGGGCTGGCCTATGCGCTGTTCGATCCGGCTCGCTGGGAAGCCGTCGAAGTGCTGCGCTGGCTGCGCGACTTCGTCGAGGAAGCGCGCGTTCAACCAGCTTCCTGAGCCTGCGTCACGAACCAAAAAGGCTCAGCGACGCCAGTTCATGCACGGCATTGGCTCAGAAGCATGCGGGGTGAGCCAAGCCTGCGCCTGCTCCACGAACTTCAAAATCCTCTCAGAATACAGCTGTAACTTATTGATCCTAAAGAGCTGGCCGCTGGCAATCCGGCATCCGCCCCCTACCTGCCAGGTGCCACATGCCGCTACTCGGCCGCTGTGCACGAAAGCTGGCAAGCCCCTTGCTAAGTCCCTGTCAACCATCCTGCGTAGCACGCCAACGGCGGCGGGCCTAGGATCACGGACAACGGCGTCCGTCAGGTCACCTTCCTCTCATCGAGGTGGCCTGGCGTACGCCGTTTTTGTTTATGCGCCTGACAAGGATTAGAACCATGACCGATCGTGATTCGAACAAGCCCCTGGCCACCAGCCGCCGCAATTTCCTCAAGCAATCCATCGCCCTGGCCGGCGCCGTGAGCGGCATCGCCGCACTCGGCCTGTCGGCGCCGGCTGCGCTGCGCAGTGCAGCCTGGGCGGCCGGCTCCGATGCGCCGGAGAAAGCCGCGCTTAACGTCGGTTTCATTCCCCTGACCGATTGCGCTTCAGTGGTGGTCGCCGCCACCCAGGGTTTTGGCGAGAAATACGGCCTGACCATCAACCCGAGCAAGGAGGCCTCCTGGGCCGGCGTGCGCGACAAGCTCAACACTGGCGAACTGGATGCTGCCCATGTGCTCTACGGCATGATGTACGGCGCTCAGCTCGGCCTGGCGGGGCCACAGCGGGACATGGCAGTGCTGATGGGGCTGAACCAGAATGGCCAGGCCATCACACTGTCCAAGCAACTGCGTGAAGCCGGCGTGACCAACGGCGCGCAACTGGCCGAACACGTGAAGAAAGGCGGCAATCCGCTGACCTTCGCCCAGACATTCCCCACCGGTACCCACGCCATGTGGCTGTATTACTGGCTGGCCAGTGTCGGCATCAACCCCATGAGCGACGTGAAGACCATCGTCGTGCCGCCGCCGCAGATGGTCGCCAACATGCGCGTCGGCAACATGGACGGTTTCTGCGTCGGCGAGCCCTGGGGCGCGCGGGCGATCTTCGACAAGATCGGTTTCACCGCCACCACTACGCAGCAGATCTGGCCGGACCACCCGGAGAAAGTGCTTGGCACCACCCGCGCCTTTATCGAGCAGTATCCCAACGCAGCGCGCGCGCTGATCATGGCGATTCTCGATGCCAGCCGCTTCATCGAGGCCAGCGAGGAGAACCGCAAGAGCACCGCCAAGCTGATTTCCGGCAAGGCCTACGTCAACGCCCCGGTGCAGGTGATCGAGCCGCGCTTTCTCGCCCAGTACGAGGACGGCCTCGGCAACAGCTGGAAGGACGAACATGCCATGGCCTTCTGCAAGGACGGCAGCGTCAACTTCCCCTATCACTCCGACGGCATGTGGTTCCTCACCCAATTCAAGCGCTGGGGCCTGCTCAAGGATGCACCGGATTACGCCGCCGTGGCCGCGCATGTCAACCAGACCGCGCTTTACGCCGAGGCAGCCAGCGCCCTCAAGCTGGCGGTGCCGAGCAGCCCGCTGCGCAGCAGCACATTGATCGATGGCGTGGTCTGGGACGGCAGCAATCCAGCCGCCTACGCCGACTCCTTCGCCATCAAAGCCTGACCGGAGGTGACCATGAATGCCCCCCTGAAAACACCACTGCCGCCAATCGCCAAGCCGCGCCTCTCTGCGCAGGCCTTGCTGCCCAGCGTCGCCGCATTGGGCAGCCTGCTCAAGGCCGGCATCGCCCCACTGCTGGGCATCATCGCCTTCATCGGCTTCTGGTCGCTGCTGGCGCAGTACAGCGAGGGCCTGCCCGGCCCCTTGAGCACCTGGCAAGCCGCGCTGGTGCTGTTCGCTGATCCCTTCTACGACAACGGCCCCAACGACATGGGCATCGGCTGGAACATCCTCAACTCGCTCGGCCGCGTCGGGGTCGGCTTCGGCCTGGCGGCGCTGGTGGGCATTCCCCTGGGGTTCGCCATCGGCCGTTTCGCCTTTCTCGCCGGCATGCTGGCGCCGATTATCAGCTTGCTGCGTCCGGTCTCGCCGCTAGCCTGGCTGCCGATTGGCCTGCTGGTGTTCGAGGCGGCCGGCCCGGCGTCGATCTGGGTCATTTTCATCAGCTCGATCTGGCCGATCATCCTCAACACCGCCGCCGGCGTGGCCAGCGTGCCGCAGGACTACCTGAACGTGGCCCGCGTGCTCAAGCTGTCGGAGTTCAAGGTGCTGACGCGCATCCTGTTTCCCGCCGTGCTGCCGCACCTGATGACCGGCATCCGCCTGGCCATCGGCGTGGCCTGGCTGGTGATCGTCGCCGCGGAAATGCTCACCGGCGGCATTGGTCTGGGCTTCTGGGTGTGGGATGAGTGGAACAACCTCAATGTCGAGCACATTCTCATCGCCATCATCATCGTCGGCCTGGTGGGCCTGGCGCTGGAGCAGATACTGCTGTTGATCGCCAAACGCTTTGACTACGCGAGCTGAAGAGGTGCGTTTCGCCAACCCCGTAGCCCGGATGCAGTTCGGGAACGCGATCTCCGTTTCCCCAGATTGCATCCGGGCTACGCAAACTTACAAATCAGTTCAATAGTAGACGCCAAGTCTTTGTTTTAAATGAAAGTGCCTCTGATTAAATCCGGGGCACAGCGCCAGAACGGGAGAACTCCGATGGACAAATTCGTGGAGCTGACCGCTGTCAGCAAGCACTTCGACACCAAGAAAGGCCGCTTCCAGGCACTGGCCGACGTCAACCTGAGCATCGCCCGCGGCGAGTTCGTCGCACTGATCGGCCACTCCGGCTGCGGCAAATCCACCGTGCTCAACCTGATCGCCGGCCTGCTCGACGCCAACGAAGGCGGGCTGATCTGCAATGGCCGCGAGATCGACGGCCCCGGCCCCGAACGCGCCGTGGTGTTCCAGAACCACAGCCTGCTGCCCTGGATGACCTGCTTCGGCAACGTCCACCTGGCCGTGGAAAAGGTCTTCGGCGCGCGCGAAAGCAAGGCCCAACTCAAGGCCCGCACCGAGCAGGCGCTGAACATGGTCGGCCTCAGCCATGCCATGCACAAGCACCCCAACGAGATCTCCGGCGGCATGAAGCAGCGCGTCGGCATCGCCCGTGCCCTGGCCATGGAACCCAAGGTGCTGCTGATGGACGAACCGTTCGGTGCCCTCGATGCTCTGACCCGTGCGCACCTGCAGGACGAACTGCTGCGCATCGTCGGGCAGACCCAGAGCACCGTGGTGATGGTCACCCACGACGTCGACGAAGCCGTGCTGCTGTCCGATCGCATCGTGATGATGACCAACGGCCCGGCCGCCACCGTCGGCGAAATCCTCGCCGTCGACCTGCCGCGCCCGCGCGACCGCCTGGCGCTGGCCAATGACTCGCAGTACCACGCCTACCGTACCGCCGTGCTGGAGTTTCTCTACCAGCGCCAGCAGCGCCCGGCCGCCTGAGGGTCAAAACCGCTCTGGCTCAAGGGCTGGGGCGGCGGAACCTCTGACCCTTTGCAGGGACGAACAAGGGCCCTGAACCGACAAGCAGAGAACCCCGTGCTCGACCTCACCACCTGGAATCTGTCGATTCCCACCGAACCAGCGCCGACCACTATCACCACCGAACGGCTGAATAACGGCTATACAAGCCGTTACTTTCGGCGCAATGCCGACGGCAGCGTGACCTTCTGGGTGCCGGTCACCGGCTCGACCACCGCCGATGCCCGCTATCCACGCAGCGAGCTACGCGAAACCCAGCACGACGGCAGGCTCGACAACTGGCTCCATGCCAGTTCGGACAGCTATCTCAGCGCCGTGCTGCAGGTCGACCAGGTGCCCAGCCGCAACAAGGTAGTGATCGGCCAGATCCACAGTACCGATGTGCCGGGCAGCCAGAACGACCCGCTGCTCAAGCTGCAGTATCACTATCGACGTGGCGTTGGCCGGGTGGAGCTGCTGCTGCGCGCTCGCCCAGGCGACAGCGACGTGCAAAACATCCTGCTGGCCGAGAACATCCAGCTTGGCGAGCGCTTCGGCTACGACCTGCGCGTCACGCCCAGCGGACGCATCGGCATCAGCGTGGCCAGCACCGATGGCGACAATGGCTCGCTCTACCGCCAGTTGAGCAGCAGCTGGAGCAAGCAGTACCTGTACTTCAAGGCGGGCGCCTATATCCAGGACAATTCCGGAGCGGATAGCGAAGGTGGTCGCGTCACGTTCTATCACCTCAACAGCCTGCACCGCTGAGGATCGCGGCGGTTTACAATCGCCGCCCTCCTAGACGAAGGCTCGACCATGGCACGCCTGACCCTCGATTTTCCCGAAGACCAGTACTGCTACAGCACTCACCTGACCGTGCGCGTTACCGACATCAACGGTGCCAACCATCTGGGCAATGACTCGATGATCTCGATGATTTCCGAGGCACGCGCACGTTTCCTCTTCGAGTTCGGCATTCGCGAAACCGACGGCAAAGGCACTGGAATCATCGTCACCGACCTGGCCACCACCTACAGGGCCGAGGCCCATGCCCGCGACCAGCTGCTGTTCGAAGTCGGTGTGATGGATTTCAACCGATATGGCGGTGACATCACCTTCCGCATCACCCGTCCGGCTGACGGCGCCCTGGTGGCCATGGCCAAGTCCGGCTTCGTGTTCTTCGATTATCTGCAGTCGAAGGTGGTGCCGATGCCGGAATCCTTCAGCGCCAAGTTCCCCAAGGTCAATCGGCTCGACTGACTCAGCGATTGCAATGCTTCAGGGCTCCGGGCGAACAGGCGTCTGGCAAAACTTGCACAGTTATTGCTGCTAATAACGTGACACATTGTCATTCGTCTGCTACGCCTAGGTCAGAACAGAAAAAAGGGGGGATCGAGGATGACCGACACCTACCGCCGTGCCCGTCAGGCGGGGCTGCTGAGCAATCTGCTGGCACTCGCCCTGCTGACCGCGCCGCTACCCACTCACGCAACCAGCGTTACCCAACTTTCCAGCGTCCAGTCTCAAGCCACTCTCAGTACGCAGCGATCGCCCCATTCGGGGGCATAGACGGCGCAAACGCCTCGTTTTACGGCAGTACTGCGCGTATTGAAGGTGCGTAGCACCTGATCCCAGGGCCTCTGCTCGGTTGGCTCGGCTCTTGCTTATTCCCTCGCACCAGGTAGCCAACGGCGGCCACCTCCCTCACGACAACGACGTCGCCTCACCTCGCCTTCATGGCCTGTGGTGAAGCGGCGTTTTTTTTCGTGTTCGCCCCAGTGACCGGGGCCGGCGCAGGCATCGCGATCCGAGCCTGCACCGCAATCGCGCAAACCTGCTGTGGCTTCGGCCGCAGGGCTCTGCACCACAAGTGCACGGCCTTCCCGGCAGACGCGGCCGCCGTGTCCACGACCACGGTTCGCCGCGCCTGGCCGGGCTCCTTCTCGCTGATGAGGTGATCGATGAATACAAGTTTCTGGAAAGCCGGCCACGCCCCCACCCTGTTTGCCGCCTTCCTCTATTTCGACCTGAGCTTCATGGTCTGGTACCTGCTCGGCCCACTCGCGGTGCAGATCGCTACCGACCTCGACCTCAACGCCCAGCAACGCGGCCTGATGGTCGCCACGCCGATTCTCGCCGGCGCCGTGCTGCGTCTGCTGATGGGCTTTCTCGCCGACCGCCTGTCGCCGAAGACCGCCGGCCTGCTCGGCCAGGTGGTGGTGATAGTCGCGCTGTTCTGCGCCTGGCAGATCGGCATCGGCAGCTACGAGCAGGCGCTGCTGCTCGGCCTGTTCCTCGGCTTCGCTGGCGCGGCGTTCGCCGTGGCCCTGCCGCTGGCCTCGCAGTGGTACCCGCCGCAGCACCAGGGCAAGGCCATGGGCATCGCCGGCGCCGGTAACTCCGGCACCGTGCTGGCAGCGCTGTTCGCCCCCGGCCTGGCCGCGCTGTCCGGCTGGCAGAACGTGTTCGGCTGGGCGCTGATCCCGCTGCTGGCGACCCTGGTGATCTTCGCCCTGGTGGCCAAGAATGCGCCGGAACGACCCAAGCCCAAGGCCTTCGGCGACTACCTCAAGGCCCTCGGCGATCGCGACAGCTGGTGGTTCATGTTCTTCTACAGCGTCACCTTCGGTGGCTTCATCGGCCTGGCCAGCGCCCTGCCCGGCTACTTCAGCGACCAGTACGGGCTGAACCCGGTGACCGCCGGTTACTACACCGCCGCCTGCGTCTGCGCCGGCAGCCTGCTGCGCCCGCTGGGCGGCGCTCTGGCCGACCGCATCGGCGGCATTCGTACACTACTGATGATGTATACCATCGCCTCGCTGTGCATTGCCGTGGTGGGCTTCAACCTGCCCAGCGCGAACGCCGCCCTGGCCTTTTTCGTCGCCGCCATGCTCGGCCTTGGTGCTGGCAATGGCGCGGTGTTCCAGCTGGTACCGCAGCGTTTTCGCAGGGAAATCGGCGTGATGACCGGGCTGATCGGCATGGCCGGCGGCATCGGTGGTTTCTTCCTCGCTGCAGGCCTGGGCACCATCAAGCAACACACCGGCGACTACCAGCTGGGCCTCTGGCTGTTCGCCAGCCTCGGCGTGCTGGCGTGGGTCGGCCTGCACGGAGTCAAGCAGCGCTGGCGCACCACCTGGGGTAGCGCCGCGGTGACCGCCGCACGGGTGTGAGCGAGTTCTCGACGACCGGCCACACTCCGTAGGGTGCGCCGCGCGCACCAGCGATTTGCGTCGAGCCTGGTGCGCACGGCGCACCCTACGGTCCAAAGATCTACGGAAACCGCATCATGGCCCTGCAACTGAGCATCGGCGAAACCAGCGCCACCGGCCCGCGCAGCGAGAACCAGGACGCCCTGCGTGTGGTCACGCCAGCGCCGGCCCTGGCCGCCAGCAAGGGCTACCTGCTGGGTCTGGCCGATGGCGTCAGCCAGTGCGCCGACGGCGGCCTGGCGGCGCGCGCGACCCTGCAGGCGCTGGCACTGGACTACTACTCCACCCCGGAAACCTGGCCGGTGCAGCACAGCCTGGACCGCCTGCTCATTGCGCATAACCGCTGGTTACAGGCCAACGGCGGCGGCCAGCCGCTGCTGACCACCCTTACCGCCCTGGTGCTGCGCGGCCGGCGCTACACCCTGGCGCACATCGGCGACAGCCGCGCCTACCTGTGGCGCGACGGCCAGCTGCTGCGCCTGACCGAGGACCATGTGTGGGAACAGCCGGGCATGCAGCACGTGCTCAAGCGCGCCATGGGTCTGGATCAACACCTGGTGGTGGACTACCGCGACGGCGAGCTGCAGGCCGGCGACCGTTTCCTGCTGATCAGCGACGGCGTCTGGGCCTGCCTCAACGACAAGCGCATCGGCGAGTTGCTGCAACGAGACGATGACGCCGAAGCGATCTGCCAGGCACTGGTCGACGAGGCGCATCACGCCGGCAGCCAGGACAACGCCAGTGCCCTGCTGGTGCACGTCGAGCAATTACCCGAGGCCGCGCTGGCCGACACCCTGGCCCAGCTCGAACATTGGCCTCTGCCGCCGCGCCTGCGTGAAGGCCAGGAGTTCGAGGGCTGGCAGGTCGAAGGCCTGCTCGGCGAATCGCGCCAGTCGCTGATCTACCGGGTGCGCGATGCTGACAACCTGCCCTGGCTGCTCAAGACCCTGCCGCCCAGCCGCGCCGGTGAGGAACAGGCCGGCCCGGCGCTGTTGCAGGAGGAATGGTTCCTGCGCCGCGTCGCCGGTCGCCACTTCCCCGAGTTGCATGCTCTACCGCAGCGCCAGCATCTGTATTACGTGCAGCGCGAATATGCCGGTCAGACCCTGGCCACGCGCCTACGCCAGCACGGCCCACTGAGCCTGGCCGACTGGCAGGACCTGGCCCCGCGCCTGATCAAGGCCCTCGGCCTGTTGCACCGGCGCAATATCCTCCACCGCGACATCAAGCCGGAGAACCTGCTGCTCGGCGACGACGGCGAACTGCGCGTGCTCGACTTCGGCCTGGCCTACTGCCCGGGCCTGACCCGCGACGAGGCCCACAGCCTGCCCGGCACGCCCAGCTATATTGCCCCCGAAGCCTTCGCCGGCAGCCCGCCCAGTGCGCAGCAGGACCTCTACGCCGCGGGCGTGACGCTCTATCACCTGCTTACCGGACACTATCCCCATGGCGAAGTCGAAGCCTTCCAGCACCCGCGCTTCGGTCAGCCGGTGCCGGCCAGCCGCTACCGCCCGGACTTGCCTGCCTGGCTCGATGAGGTCTTGAACCGCGCGGTAGCCGCCGCCCCAGCGCAGCGCTTCGAGACCGCCGAGGAGTGGCTGCTGGCACTGGAAAGTGGCGAGCGCCAGTCCCTGAACAACCGCCCACGACCGCTGCTGGAGCGCGAGCCGCTGCTGGTGTGGCGCAGCGTGGCGCTGGTGTCGCTGCTGCTCAACCTGCTGCTGGCGTTCCTGCTGCTCAAATAGCCCACCCCGCACCAAAGCAGCGCAAAACGCCTCTCAACGGTGCATAAACCCAACCTACAGCGCCAGCCAAGTGACTGAAAAGCCTGAAAAACCGTGACCTGATCGAGTTGGCACAAGGGCTGCATTCACAACTACCACAAACCACATAAAGCGCGACCTTCAACGACGAAGGCTGCACTTCCCGATAGAACGGGACCTGGACAAAGGCGTCCTCGCTAGGTGACTAGCGGGACGCCTTTTTTGTTTTTTATGGCCTGCCATCCCTGGCGGCCACTCTTCGAGCCGTCGCGGAGCGACGTTAAAAATTGCTCCCGACAATTTTTTCGACCGTGATTTTTCTTCAGGAGATGGCCGGCATGCAAAAACTCAAGCTGGTGATGATCGGCAACGGCATGGCGGGTGTACGCACCCTCGAGGAGCTGCTCAAGCTCGCCCCCGATCTCTACGACATCACCGTGTTCGGCGCCGAGCCGCACCCCAACTACAACCGCATCCTGCTCTCGCCGGTGCTGGCCGGCGAGCAGACCTTCGAGGAGATCGTGCTCAACGATCTCAACTGGTACGCGGAAAACGACATCAAGCTGCTGCTCGGGCGCAAGGTGGTCAAGATCGACCGCAAGCAGCGCCTGGTGATCGCCGACGATGGCAGCGAGGCCGAGTACGACCGCCTGCTCATCGCCACCGGCTCCAACCCCTTCATCCTGCCGATTCCGGGCAAGGACCTGCAGGGCGTGATCGGCTATCGCGACATTGCCGACACCCAGATGATGATGGACACCGCCAAGACTCATAAGCACGCGGTGGTCATCGGCGGCGGCCTGCTCGGCCTGGAAGCGGCCAACGGCCTCAAGCTGCGCGGCATGGACGTCACCGTGGTGCATATCGGCGACTGGCTGCTGGAGCGCCAGCTCGATAGCACCGCAGGCCGTTTGCTGCAGAAATCCCTGGAAGACCGCGGCCTGAAGTTCCTCCTGCCCAAGCACACCGCCGAGCTGCTGGACAACGGCGAGGGGCGCGTCTGTGCGGTGAAGTTCAAGGACGGCGAAGTGATCCCCGCCGACCTGGTGGTGATGGCCGCCGGCATCCGCCCCAACAGCGAGCTGGCCGAGAGCGCCGGCATCGCCTGCAACCGCGGCATCCTGGTCAACGACACCATGCAGACCTATGACCCGCGCGTCTACGCCATCGGCGAGTGCGCCAGTCACCGCGGCATCGCCTACGGCCTGGTGGCGCCGCTGTTCGAGCAGGCCAAGGTCTGCGCCAATCACCTGGCCCAGCTCGGTTTCTCCCGCTATCAGGGCTCGGTGACCTCGACCAAGCTCAAGGTCACCGGCATCGACCTGTTCTCCGCCGGTGAATTTATGGGCGGCGAGGGAACGGAAACGATAACGCTGTCGGACCCCATCGGCGGCGTGTACAAGAAGCTGGTGATCAAGGACGACGTGCTGGTCGGCGCCTGCCTGTACGGCGACACCGCCGACGGCGGCTGGTACTTCCGCCAGATCCGCGAGAACCACAACGTCAGCGAGATCCGCGACCACCTGATGTTCGGCGAAGGCGCCATCGGCGATGTCGGCCACCAGGGCGCCGACAAGACCGCCAACATGCCCGACAGCATGGAAATCTGCGGCTGCAACGGCGTGTGCAAGGGCACCATCGTCAAGGCCATCCAGGAGAACGGGCTGTTCTCGGTGGACGAGGTGAAGAAACACACCAAGGCTGCCAGTTCCTGCGGCTCCTGCGCCGGCCTGGTGGAGCAGATACTGATCAGCACCGTTGGCGGCGCCGCCGACGTCAAGCCCAAGAGCGAGAAGGCCATCTGCGGCTGCAGCGACCTCAACCACGGGCAGATTCGCAAGGCGATCCGCGAGCAGCACCTGACGTCGATGGCGCAGACCATGGCGTTTCTCAACTGGAGCACGCCCAACGGCTGCGCCACCTGCCGCCCGGCGCTGAACTACTACCTGATCTCCACCTGGCCGGGCGAGGCCAAGGACGACCCGCAGTCGCGCCTGATCAACGAACGCGCCCACGCCAATATCCAGAAGGACGGGACGTATTCCGTTGTTCCGCGTATGTGGGGCGGCGTGACCAATCCGTCCGAGCTGCGCCGCATCGCCGACGTCGCCGACAAGTACAACGTGCCCATGGTCAAGGTCACCGGCGGTCAGCGCATCGACCTCCTGGGCATCAAGAAAGACGACCTGCCGGCGGTGTGGAAGGATCTGGACATGCCTTCCGGCCACGCCTACGGCAAGTCCATCCGCACGGTGAAGACCTGCGTCGGCAGCGAGTTCTGCCGCTTCGGCACGCAGAACTCGACCCAGCTCGGCATCGACCTGGAGCATGACCTGTTCAACATGTGGTCGCCGCACAAGGTCAAGCTGGCGGTCTCCGGCTGCCCGCGCAACTGCTCCGAGGCCGGCATCAAGGACGTCGGCATCATCGGTGTGGACTCCGGCTTCGAGATGTACATCGGCGGCAACGGTGGGATCAAGACCGAGGTGGCCGAGTTCTTCGTCAAGGTGAAAACCGCCGAGGAAGTGCGCGAGTACAACGCCGCCTTCCTCCAGCTGTACCGCGAGGAGGCCTTCTACCTCGAGCGCACCGTGCACTACCTGCAGCGCGTCGGCATGGAGCACATCAAGAAGGCGGTGCTGGAAGACGAGGCCAACCGCAAGGCCCTGGCCGCACGCCTGCACTACGCCCTGTCGTTCGAGCAGGACCCGTGGAAGGAACGCATCGAGACGCCGCAACTGAAGAAAGAGTTCGACACCATCAAGGTCGTGCAAATCGAGGAGGCCACCGTATGAACTGGCTGGATATCTGCGCCCTGGAAGAGATCAACGTACTCGGCTCGCGCATCATCGCCGGGCCGAAAGGCGATATCGCCATCTTCCGCACCAGTAACGATGAAGTATTCGCCCTCGACGACCGCTGCCCGCACAAGGGCGGGCCGCTGTCCCAGGGGCTGATCTACGGCAAGCGCGTGGCCTGCCCGCTGCATAACTGGCAGATCGAGCTGGAGTCCGGCGAGGCCGTGGCGCCGGACGTGGGCTGCGCCCATCGGCACCATGCCAAGGTGGAGAGCGGGCGCGTGCTACTGGCATTCGCGCAACGCAACTAGCCCGCTTCGTGGGAGGCGCTTCAGCGGCGACGGTCGCGGCTGAAGCCCCTCCCACCAGAACTTCCCAGCGCCTTGCAGGAACCACGAACATGGCCAGCCCCACTCAAGTCACCGCTTCAACCTGCTGCTACTGCGGCGTGGGCTGCGGCGTGCTGATCGAGCACGACGGCGAGAAGATTCTCGGCGTCGCTGGCGATCCCAGCCACCCGGCCAACTTCGGCAAGCTGTGCAGCAAGGGTTCGACCCTGCACCTGACCGGCGACCTCGACGCCCGCGCCCTTTACCCCGAGCTGCGCCTGGGCAAGGGCCTGGCCCGCACCCGCACGGACTGGGACAGCGCCCTGGACCACGCCGCGGCGGTGTTCGCCGAGACCATCCGCGAGCACGGCCCGGACAGCGTGGCCTTCTACATCTCCGGCCAGTTACTGACCGAGGATTACTACGCCTTCAACAAGCTGGCCCGCGCCCTGGTCGGCACCCACAATATCGACTCCAACTCGCGCCTGTGCATGTCCAGCGCGGTGGTCGGCTACAAGCGCAGCCTCGGCGCCGACGCCCCGCCCTGCAGTTACGAAGACATCGAGCGAAGCGACTGCCTGCTGATCGCCGGCTCCAACATGGCCTACGCCCACCCGGTGCTGTTCCGCCGCCTGGAAGAAGCCAAGGCTCGCCGCCCAGAGATGCAAGTGATCGTCATCGATCCGCGGCGCACCGACACCTGCGAGCTGGCCGACCTGCACCTGGCGATCCTGCCCGGCACCGACGTCGCGCTGTTTCACGGCATCCTGCATATCCTGCTGTGGGAAGGCTGGATCGACCGCCGCTATATCGACGCCCATACCGAAGGCTTCGAGGCGCTGAAGAACCTGGTGCGCGACTACAGCCCGGCGGCCACCGCCGACATCTGCGGCATCAGCCTGGACAGCCTGCAGCGCTGCGCCGAGCTGATCGGCAAGGCGCCCTCCTTCCTCTCGCTGTGGTGCATGGGGCTCAATCAGTCCTCGTCCGGCAGCGCGAAGAACAGCGCGCTGATCAACCTGCACCTGGCCACCGGGCAGATCGGCAGGCCTGGCGCCGGCCCCTTCTCGCTGACCGGCCAGCCCAACGCCATGGGCGGCCGCGAGACCGGCAGCCTGAGCAACCTGCTGCCGGGCCACCGCGAGGCGGGCAATGCCGAACACCGCGCCGAAGTCGCCGCCTACTGGGGCGTCGACGCCCTGCCGGAGGCGCCGGGGCTGTCCGCCATCGAGCTGTTCGATGCGGTGCACGACGGCCGCATCAAGGCGCTGTGGATCGCCTGCACCAACCCGGCGCAGTCGCTGCCGAACCAGAACAAGGTGCACGAGGCCCTGGCCGCCTGCCCCTTTGTCGTGGTGCAGGAAGCCTTCTTCACCACCGAGACCTGCCGCTACGCCGACCTGCTGCTGCCCGCCGCCAGCTGGGGCGAGAAGGAAGGCACGGTGACCAACTCCGAGCGCCGCGTCAGCCATGTCCGCCGCGCCGTGCCAGCGCCCAAAGAGGCGCGGCCCGACTGGTCGATCACCTGCGACTTCGCCCGTCGCCTGGAAACTCTGCTCCGCCCCGGCCTGCCCAGCCTGTTCGATTTCGCCGACAGCGAAGCGCTGTTCGAGGAATACAAGTACTTGACCGCCCAGCGCGACCTCGACCTCTCGGGGCTGAGCTACGCGCTGCTCGATGACCGAGGTCCCCAACAATGGCCGTTCCCGTCCGGGGCACGCCACGGCACCGCGCGGCTCTATGCCAATGGCCGCTTCCCCACGGCCAGCGGGCGCGCGCAGTTTCATGCCGACCCCTACCGTGCGCCGAAGGAAAAGCGCGAGGCGCGTTACTCGCTGACCCTCAATACCGGTCGCCTGCGCGATCAGTGGCACGGCATGAGCCGCACCGGCACCGCCGCGCGCCTGTTCGGCCATGTCGAGGCCGCCGTGCTCGGCCTGCACCCGGACGAGCTGCGCCGCCGTCGTCTGCAGGACGGCGACCTGGTCAAGCTGCGCAGTCGCCGCGGCAGCCTGATCCTGCCGGTACAGGCCGACGAGTCGGTGCGTCCCGGCCAGGCCTGGCTGCCGATGCACTGGGGCGATCGCTTCCTCAAGGGCCTGGGCACCAACGTGCTGACCCAGCCGGCCTTCGATCCGCTGTCCAAGCAGCCGGAGCTCAAGCACGCCGGCGTCGAGGTGGACAAGGTCGAGCTGCCCTGGCAGCTGTTCGCCCTGGTCGAAGGCGAGGTGCAGAGCCGCTTCGAGGCCCTGCGCCCGCTGTTCGAGGACTTCGCCTACGCCAGCCTCACCCCCACCGGCCGCGAGCGCCCCGCCCTGCTGATCCGTGCCGCCAGCGCCGTGGCGCCGCAGGCAGAACTGCTGGCGCAGATCGACCGCCTGCTGCGCCTGAATGAAGGTCCGGTGCTGGCCTACGACGACCCGCGCCGTGCAGTAGGCAAGCGTGTGCGTATCGAGGATGGCCGCATCGTCAGCATCCGCCTGGCCGGCGAAACCGCCGCCAGCGAATGGCTCAGGAGCCTGTGGCTGGACGGCCAGGCCGACGCCGAGCTGCGCCGCTGGCTGCTCGCCCCGGTCTCCGCGCCGCCAGGCAATGCAGCCGCCAACACGCGCGGCAAGACCCTGTGCAACTGCCTGAACGTCAGCGAAGGCGCGGTGTGCGCCGGCATCGCACGCGGCCTGGATCTGGACGGCCTCAGGCAGGAGCTCAAGTGCGGCACCAGTTGTGGCTCCTGCGTACCCGAAATCAAACGTCTGCTGGCTCAACAGCCCACTGCAGTGAACGCATGAGTTGATCGTACCCACGCTCTGCGTGGGTACGCAGCCCGAGACGCTCCGCGTCTCATGGGGCGCAGCGCGTCCCCCGAATCCGTTCCCACGCCAGAGCGTGGGAACCAGCGGCAAACGCCGGCACGTGACACGAGAGAGGTGGTGAACATGAGTGCAAAAGTCTGGCTGGTAGGTGCGGGCCCCGGTGATCCCGAGCTGCTGACGCTCAAGGCGGTCAAGGCGCTGAACCAGGCCGAGATCGTGATGATCGACGATCTGGTCAACCCGGCCGTGCTCGAGCACTGCCCCGGCGCGCGTATCGTCTCGGTGGGCAAGCGCGGCGGCTGTCGCTCCACCCCGCAGGCCTTCATCCATCGCCTGATGTTGCGCTATGCACGCCAGGGCAAGTGCGTGGTGCGCCTCAAAGGCGGTGATCCTTGCATCTTCGGCCGCGGCAGCGAGGAAGCCGACTGGCTCGGCGAGCACGGCATCGAAGTGGAGATGGTCAACGGCATCACCGCCGGGCTGGCCGGCGCCACCAACTGCGGCATCCCCCTGACCCTGCGCGGTGTGGCCCGTGGCGTGACCCTGGTCACCGCCCACACCCAGGACGACAGCAGCCTGAACTGGGCGGCACTGGCGCAGAGCGGCACCACCTTGGTGGTTTATATGGGCGTAGCCAAACTGGCGGATATTCGCGACGGCCTGCTCGCCGGCGGCATGAGCGCCGAGATGCCGGTGGCCATGATCGAGAACGCCTCGTTGCCCGCACAGCGTGAGTGCCGCAGCCAACTGGGCGCAATGCAGGACGATGCCGCAGCCTTCGCCCTGAAGAGCCCGGCCATTCTGGTGATCGGCGAAGTCGCCCGCGCCAGCACACAGATCAGTATGCCCCAGCTCCTGCATGCCTGACTGCTTCGCGCTCCTGCGAAGACGTTGTTTGCCCGTCGCCCCCTCGGCGGGCTTTTTTATTCCAGAAAAGAAAAAACCCGGCCGAGGCCGGGTTTTCTTGGAGCGCCAGAAGCATTACTGCTGGATCTGGGCTTCCACTTCAGCTTCAACGCGACGGTTGATAGCGCGACCGGAGTCGGTGGCGTTGTCAGCAACCGGACGGGTTTCACCGTAACCGGCAGTGTTCACGCGGCTACCGTCAACACCGTACTGGTTGACCAGAACGTCACGAACGGCGTTTGCACGACGCTCGGACAGCTTCTGGTTGTAAGCATCGCTACCAACGGAGTCGGTGTGACCTTCAACAGTGGTGGTGGTCTGCGGGTACTGGTTCATGAAGTCAGCCAGGTTCTTGATATCGCCATAGCTTTCTTCTTTGACGCGGTCTTTGTCGAAGTCGAACTTGACGTCCAGCTCAACGCGAACAGCTTCCATCACCGGCTCAGGAGCGGGCTCAGGAGCGGGCTCAGGCATCGGCTCGGGCGCAGCAGCCACGACCGGAGCCGGAGCAGGCTTGCTGCCACCACCGAAGTTCAGACCAACACCCACGCCAGCTTGCCACTCGGTATCGCCCTGGTCGATGTTGTACAGAGCGTCAACGCCAGCACGGGCGTAGAACATTTCGGTGAAATAGTACTTGGCACCAGCGCCAGCGATAGCCAGGGTGGAGTGGTTACGACCACCGCTGTTGGCGTCGCCGATGCTCTGATGGCCGAAACCGGCAGAGACGTACGGACGCAGACCAACACCCGGTTGACCGAAGTGGTAGATGGCCTTCAGGTCGGTCAGGTTGCCCTTGATGTTCTTGCTGCCTTGCGAACCTTCACCACGCAGGTCGTGGTATTCGCCGTAGGACAGCGCCAGTTCGACGTCGTCAGTCAGGTAGTAGCCGATGCTGCCACCGAACAGGTTGCCTTCGTTGTGCGCGTAATCACGCTGAACGTCGGTGAAGTAGCGATTGACGAAGCCCTCCACCTCGACAGCGCCTTGGCCTTGCGCCAGCGCGCCGAAGGAGGTTGCGGCAACGAGAGAGCCAATGACTACGCCCAAGGTGTTTTTTACTTTCATCCGTTAAATCCCCATCTTGGTGGTTAATAAGTCGCCGTTAACTTCAGGCGGCAACTTGGCAGCGATTCTATCAGGGTTCGCCACTCCCTTAGTGGTCGGGAAGCTGAACTAAGTTTCGGAAGTGTCCGAAAATTTATCCCGCAACCGATCCAATGCTCGCTTGTAGCGCATCTTCGTTGCGCTCAAGCCCATGTGCATGATGTCAGCAATCTCTTGAAACTCGAGCTCTGCGACAAATCGTAGCACCAGAATCTCGCGATCGATCGGGTTGACATGTACCAGCCAGCGATCCAGACCGCCTCGCTCCTCGACTTTGGGTGTCTTGTCGTCGGAAGCTTCTTCGAGCGGATCCAAACTCAAGGCGTCAATCAATCGACGCTTACGCCGCTCTTTTCGATACTGAGTAATGCATTCGTTATAGGTGATGCTGTAAAGCCAGGTCTTGAACTTGGATTTACCCTCAAAGTTCTTAAGGCCATAGAGAACTTTGAGCATCACCTCCTGACAGACATCGTCAGCATCCCTTTCGTTCCCTAAATAACGCGCACACACGTTAAATAATGTGCGCTGGTAGCGTCTCATCAGCTCTTCATAAGCACGAGTGATATGAAACAGCTCGTCGTGGGCGCGTGCCACCAGCTCTTCATCGGTGAGCTCGCGGGGGTCGTAGCGCGTGGGCAAGGGCTGGGCTTTGTTCAAAACGAGTCGGGCCGACAGTCAGGACGAAAAGTGCCCGACAGGTCACGCCTGTCGGGCAGCTGCATAAAATAACAGATTGGCGTCAGCGACTGTTCACGCGTTGCTCGAGCATCACTCGATTTGCCACCGATACCAGCTCACCGGTATCAGTCAACAGGGTGGTTTTCACTGTGCCGATCTCTTCGATCTGGCCTTCGACCTCACCCACCTGCACATGTTGCCCGACCTGATACAGCTCGCGCACATAAATGCCAGCGAGAATCTGGCTGGCGATATCGCGGCTGCCCAGGCCCAATGCCAGCGCGACCGCCAGGCCAACGGAGATCAGCACGATGGCGATGACGTTGTTGAGCAGGTCGGTCTTGATTTCCAGCTGACCGATGGCCACCGAGATGCTGATGATGATCACCAGGCCCTGTGCCACACGTCCCAAGCCGTTGGCATACTCCAGGCCGACGCCTTCGGCGGCGCCACGCACCAGGCTGCTGACCAGTTGCGCCAGCAGCACACCGGCAAGCAGCACCAGGGCAGCGCCGAAGACTTTGGGCAGGTACAGCGCCAGCACGTCGAGGGTCGCGGAAACCCGTTGCAGACCAAGCGATTCAGCGGCCGAAACCAGGAAGATCAGCAGCACGAACCAATAGACGATCTTGCCGATCAGGGTCGATACCGGCGCGTGAATGCCGACGCGTGCCAGCAGCTTGGTCAGACCGGTACCGGTCATCAGGCGATCCAGTCCGACCTTGCCGAGCAGCTTGGACAGCAGCGTGTCGAGCAACTTGGCCACGACGAAGCCAAGCAATACCAACACCAGTGCAACGAACAGGTTGGGGATGAATCCGGCAACCTTGGTCCACAATGCGGTCATCGCGGAGATCAGGCTTTGGGTCCAGGGATCGAGTTCCATTTCAGTCAGCCTTATCAGCAGAAGCAGAGGATTGGGTACGGCGCGAAACTGGCGCGACATGCGCCGAACCGTTGTTCAGGGCGATCATCAGGGCCTGCGCCCAGTGGCCTACCAGGCTGAACAGGTCACCAGCGCCGACCTGGCGGTTGGCGGTCTTGAGAACCCGGTGCAGGCAAGCATCGTCGTCATGGCTGGACGACGAGGACTTGAGCAAATCGCGTAGAGACTCTTCAAATGGATCGTGCATGCGCACCTCACGGGATGTCACGGCTAGACGCAGTAGCCGGCGGATGAGTCACACATCACAGCCAACGCCAACGTCGAAAAAGCAGCAGTTGACCCAGCGCCAGAAGGATCATCAGGCCACAGGCGATAAAGAAGCCGATCGGGCTTTCGGAGCCTGGAATCCCGCCGACATTGATGCCCAGCAGCCCCGTGAGAAAAGTCAGCGGCAGGAACATCCCGGTGATCACGGTGAAGCGGTACATGATGCGATTCATACGCTCACCGAGACGCCGGCTTTCCGCCTCCAGTACCAGGCCGACGCGCTCGCGAATCAGCTCCAGCTCTTCCAGATAGCGGGTCAAGCGATTGTTAAGCTCGTTCCAGTAGTCACCGTCGTCCTCGACGAACCAGGGCTGTCGATTACGCACCAGCTGCGCGTAGAGATCGCGTTGCGGCGCGAGAAACCGACGCAAGCTGGCCGCACGCCGACGCACCTGCAACACCAGGCCGTGATCGGGACGATACCGCTCATCACCATCGAGGCCATCCTCCTCAACGTCGAGCTGCTCGCTCAACTCGGCAATCAGATCATCGACGCGGCTGGTGAGGTGACGGGCGAGCTCCAGGAGCAGCTCGGACGACGTCTTCGGCCCCTTGCCCGCCAACAGATCGGCAATCAGTGCATCGGTCGCGAGCAATGGACGCTGACGCAGGGAGATAACCCGCCGGGCATCGGCGAAGATACGTACCGAAACCATGTCTTCCGGCTCTGCGCCGGGATTACGGTTGACCCCGCGCAAGAACAACAGCAGCTCATCGTCGGGGAGGGGTAACAGACGCGGCCGGGTATTTTCCTCGAGCAGCAGGTTGCAGCTGAATTCATCCAGCCCGCTGTGCTCACGTAACCAGCGCTGTGACTGCTCCTGGCCGCGATCCCAGTGCAGCCAAAGGCTTTCCTGCTCGCCTAGCTGCAGGCCATCCAGTTCATGGCGAGTGATGCTGCGTGCACCGCCCCGACCATCGAGCACGAAGGCATGCAGCAACGCCGAATCCTGATCCTGCATTGGCTTATTCCGGCATGCTCAGGGCTTGCGGGGAAACGATGATGCCGTTGTTGTCGGCGTACAGATAATCGCCCGGCTTGAAGGTCACGCCGCCAAAGCTGACGGGCACATTCAGGTCGCCAATGCCGCGCTTGTCAGTCTTCATCGGATGGCTGGCCAGCGCCTGCACGCCCAGATCGGTCTGCGCGATGACGTCGACGTCACGGATGCAGCCATATACGACGATGCCTTCCCAGCCGTTCTTGGCGGCCTTCTCGGCCAGCATGTCACCGAGCAGCGCACGTCGCAGGGAGCCGCCGCCATCCACGACCAGGACCTTGCCCTGACCAGGCAGATCGACCTGCTCCTTCACCAGCGAGTTGTCCTCATGGCACTTGATGGTGACGATCTGACCGCCGAAAGAATCGCGGCCGCCGTAGTTGGCGAACATGGGCTCGACGACCTGAACCAGTTCCGGATAGGCATCGCACAGATCAGGGGTGATGTAGTGCATGACAGAACTCCTTTCGACAATGGATGAGAAGGCAGCCACCTTCATGGACCTGCTTGAAGCGGGACAATTCAGCATCGCAGCTATCGCTGCGAACTCGCCCGACATGAACGACAAACAAACAGTTGAACCTGAAATGACCGCCCGCACATGATGCGTCACATCTTACCGCTAAGCCTCTGCCGAAGAAACGGCCGGGACAATCTCAGGTAGCGACTCAAGAACCTATAGCAGACGCCTGCTCGGCAAAACCGGCGGGCAGTTGCAGATGCTGCAACCAGTATTCGGTCAAGGGCCACACCTCGCGCTGCGCCTCCTTGCTGACCAGCATTTCGATATGCCCGAAGTCACTGGAGAAGCCGTTCTCCTTGCCCAGCAGCAAGAACTGCGACGGCGCCGCACTGCACTGTTCCAGCAGCTTGCGACAGGCCCAGGCTGGATCCTGCTGATCGGCCGCAGCCCCTACCGCCAGAAGCGGCACGCGCACCTGAGTCAGGCCCGCCCACCAATCCTGATCAGCATTACCGAAACGCCCGAACAGCCTGAGCCAGCGCAGGGTTTCCAGTGCCAGGCCGGTCGGCTCGTCTTCGGGGCCGCGCTTCAGCCGACGCCCGGACAGGTAGGGGAAGGCACGCAGCAGCAGGCGACCGCCCCACTCCACAGGCGGCAGCTTGAGCGGCCAGTAGATACGGCTGACCTGGCTGCCGAACAATGCCGCCGAACGCGCACGCGACTCGTCGAGATAACCGCCCCCCAGCGCCGCCGCCAGAATCACGCCACCGAGGGAATGGCCGATCCAGTGCGCGGCTTGCCCGGTCTGCTCGATGATGAAATCAGCAATGGCTGGCAGGTCATAGCGCACGTACTGCGCCACGTGGTTGTCTCGATAGTTTTCGTTGCGCGGCGACAGGCCGTGGCCGCGCATTTCGGCGATCCACACATCGAACCCCGCGCGCGCCAGGTAAGGCCCCAGGCCAATGCCCTTGGGCGAATACCAGAAGCGTCGATTGGAAAAGCTGCCGTGCAGCAATACCACGGGCACGCCGCGCTCGCCTTCTGCCCCTGCGCGACCGAGCCGGGTCAAGGCCAGCTCGACGCTGGAATCCGGGCTGTTGTTGGGCTTGAGGAGATAGACGTCTTCACTGAGGTCGCCACGTAGCTCGGCACTCATCAGGGAAACGGGAAAAAGCTCACTACTGCTTTGCATGGATCAGATGACCGCACTGGCGAGACGCCATAAAAGAATAACGACACGCATAAAAAACCGCCGGGAGCGATATTGCATATCGCTGGCGACGGCTTGGGATGACTGGCAAAACGCGATGACCACCAAAAAGGGCGGGATCAACCCGCCCTTTCTGGATCGATCACAGGCCTCAGGCTGGCTGAGCCTCAGCCAGGAAGAACCAGGTGTCGAGTACCGAGTCCGGGTTCAGCGACACGCTCTCGATACCCTGCTCCATCAGCCACTTGGCCAGATCCGGATGGTCAGACGGGCCCTGGCCGCAGATGCCGATGTACTTGCCGGCCTTGTTGCAGGCGGCGATGGCATTGGCCAGCAGCTTCTTCACCGCAGGGTTACGCTCATCGAACAGATGGGCGACGATGCCGGAGTCACGGTCCAGGCCCAGAGTCAGCTGGGTCAGGTCGTTGGAGCCGATGGAGAAGCCGTCGAAGAACTCGAGGAACTCCTCGGCCAGAATGGCGTTGGACGGCAGCTCGCACATCATGATGACTTTCAGGCCGTCCTGACCACGGGCCAGGCCATTGCTGGCCAGCAGCTCGACCACTTGCGAGGCCTCACCCAGGGTACGCACGAACGGCACCATGATTTCGACGTTGGTCAGCCCCATCTCGTTGCGCACTTTCTTCAACGCGCGGCATTCCAGCTCGAAGCAATCACGGAAGGATTCGCTGATGTAGCGCGAAGCACCACGGAAGCCCAGCATCGGGTTCTCTTCTTCCGGCTCGTACAGCTTGCCGCCGATCAGGTTGGCGTATTCGTTGGACTTGAAGTCCGACAGGCGCACGATGACTTTCTTCGGCCAGAAGGCGGCGGCCAGGGTGCTGATACCCTCGACCAGCTTCTCGACGTAGAAGTCGACCGGGTCACCGTAACCGGCGATGCGTTTCTCGACGCTGTCCTTGATCTCCGGCGGCAGGCTGGAGAAGTTCAGCAGCGCCTTCGGGTGCACGCCGATCATGCGGTTGATGATGAATTCCAGGCGAGCCAGGCCAACCCCTTCGTTCGGCAGTTGAGCGAAATCGAAAGCGCGATCCGGGTTACCGACGTTCATCATGATCTTGAACGGCAGATCCGGCATGGCGTCGACCGAGTTCTTGCGAATGTCGAAGCCCAGTTCGCCTTCGAAGATGAAACCAGTGTCGCCCTCGGCGCAGGATACGGTCACGCCCTGACCGTCCTTCAGCACGCTGGTGGCATTGCCGCAACCGACCACGGCCGGAATGCCCAGCTCACGGGCGATGATTGCCGCGTGGCAGGTACGCCCGCCGCGGTTGGTGACGATGGCGCTGGCGCGCTTCATCACCGGCTCCCAGTCCGGGTCGGTCATGTCGGAGACCAGCACGTCGCCTGGCTGCACCTTGTCCATCTCGGATACGTCGTGGATCACACGCACCTTGCCGGCGCCAATGCGCTGACCGATGGCGCGGCCTTCGACCAGCACGGTGCCCTTCTCTTTCAGCAGGTAGCGCTCCATCACAGTGGCGCTGGCACGGCTCTTCACGGTTTCCGGACGAGCCTGCACGATGTACAGCTTGCCGTCGTCACCGTCTTTGGCCCACTCGATGTCCATAGGGCGGCCGTAGTGTTTCTCGATGATCAGCGCCTGCTTGGCCAGCTCGCTGACCTCGGCGTCGCTGATGCAGAAACGCGCGCGCTCGGCGCGGTCGACTTCTACGGTCTTCACCGAGCGACCAGCCTTGGCTTCGTCGCCGTAGATCATCTTGATCGCCTTGCTGCCCAGGTTGCGACGCAGGATCGCCGGACGGCCCGCTTCCAGGGTTGGCTTGTGCACGTAGAACTCGTCGGGGTTCACCGCACCTTGCACGACGGTCTCACCGAGGCCATAGGCGCCGGTGATGAACACCACGTCACGGAAGCCGGACTCGGTGTCCAGGGTGAACATCACACCGGCCGTGCCGGTTTCCGAACGCACCATGCGCTGCACACCGGCAGACAGAGCGACCAGCTTGTGGTCGAAGCCCTGGTGCACGCGGTAAGCGATAGCACGGTCGTTGAACAGGGAAGCGAAGACTTCCTTGGCGGCGCGAATCACGTTGTCCACACCGCGGATATTGAGGAAGGTTTCCTGCTGGCCCGCGAAGGAAGCGTCCGGCAGGTCTTCGGCGGTGGCGGAGGAACGCACAGCCACGGCCATGTTGTCGTTGCCGGCGCTCATGATGGCGAAGGCTTCGCGGATCTGCTTGTCCAGCTCGGCCGGGAACTCGGCGTCCATCACCCACTGGCGAATCTGCGCGCCGGTCTTGGCCAGGGCGTTGACGTCATCGACATCGAGTGCGTCAAGCGCTGCGTGGATCTGCGCATTCAGGCCGCTTTGCTCGAGAAAATCGCGGTAGGCCTGAGCCGTAGTGGCGAAACCGCCGGGAACCGAGACACCGGCGCCGGCCAGGTTACTGATCATCTCGCCGAGGGATGCGTTCTTGCCCCCCACATGCTCAACATCGTGATTGCCGAGCTTATCGAGGGAAACTACGTACTCTACCAAGGTGATCTCTCCACTAACTGTATTGGAAAAGCTCAGTGGGCTGCGCAATGTCGAACGACCGAGGTCGCGCGATTGTGGCCTTGCCCTTGTATAAGTAACAATGCCGAACCCGGTGGGCCCGGCGTAAAACGCGGCCTATCATAGCCAAGAATCGAACTCAGCTTAAGGCCTTTGGCGCAAATGAAACGAACCGCTTTCTTCATCTCCGACGGCACCGGCATCACGGCCGAAACCTTGGGCCAGAGCCTGCTCGCACAGTTCGAGAACATTCAGTTCACCAAACTGACCCGCCCTTATATCGACAGCATCGAAAAAGCGCGCGCCATGGTACAACAAATCGATGCCGCCGCTGAAAGGGACGGCGCCCGCCCGATCATCTTCGACACCATTGTCAACCGCGATATTCGTGCGATCCTCGATACCGCCAATGGTTTCATGATCGATATTTTCTCGACCTTCCTTTCCCCCCTGGAGCAGGAGCTGAGCTCGCACTCCTCCTACTCGGTCGGCAAGTCACACTCCATCGGCCAGCACTCCAACTACATGGAGCGCATCGAGGCGGTGAACTTCGCCCTCGACAACGATGATGGCGCGCGCACCCACTATTACGACAAGGCCGATCTGATCCTGGTCGGCGTGTCGCGCTGCGGCAAGACACCTACCTGTCTGTACATGGCCATGCAATACGGCATCCGCGCCGCCAACTACCCGCTGACCGAAGACGACATGGAGCGCCTGCAGCTCCCAGACTCACTGAAAAAGTACCGCGACAAGCTGTTCGGCCTGACCATCGACCCGGATCGCCTCACCGCCATCCGCCACGAGCGCAAGCCCAACAGCCGCTACGCCAGCTTCGCCCAGTGCGAGTTCGAAGTGCGCGAGGTGGAAGGCCTGTTCCGCCGCGAAAACATTGCCTTCATCAACTCCACGCATTTCTCGGTCGAGGAAATTTCGGCCAAGATTCTGGTGGAAAAAGGTGTTGAAAGACGCCTTAAATAATCGCTGCAAGCACATGTTTAAAAAGGGAAAAGGCTCGAAACTTCGAGCCTTTTCTCATTCAAGAACCTAGAAGCTTTCAGCGGGCACACGCACCCAACCTTCCATCAGGATGCGCGCACTGCGGCTCATCACCGCCTTGGTCACCGTCCACTGACCATCGACCCGCTTGGCCTGCGCGCCGACACGCAGGGTGCCGGACGGATGGCCGAAACGCACCGCCTCGCGCTCGCCGCCACCGGCGGCCAGGTTGACCAGCGTGCCCGGAATCGCTGCCGCCGTACCGATGGCCACGGCGCAGGTGCCCATCATCGCGTGGTGCAGCTTGCCCATGGACAGCGCCCGCACCAGCAAATCGACCTCGCCGGCCTTGACCTCCTTGCCGCTGGAGGTGCGATAGTCCTTGGGCGGACTGACGAAGGCGATCTTCGGGGTGTGCTGACGTGTCGCAGCCTCCTCGGCCGCTTTGATCAGCCCCATGCGCAGCGCACCGGCAATGCGGATCTGCTCGAAGCGCGCCAGTTGCGCCGGGTCGCCGTTGATGGCCTCGCGCAGCTCGGTGCCCTGGTAGCCAATGTCCTCGGCATTGACGAAGATCGTCGGGATACCAGCCGTGATCATGGTCGCCTTCAAGGTGCCCCCTTCTACAACATCAGCGGGCACTTCGAGGTCATCGACCAGATTGCCGGTAGGAAACATCGAACTGCCCTCCTCGCCGTCGTCGGACGGGTCGAGGAACTCCAGCACGATCTCCGCCGCCGGGAAGGTCACGCCGTCCAGCTCGAAATCACCGGTTTCCTGCACCTGGCCATTGCTGACCGGCACATGGGCGATGATGGTTTTCTGGATATTGGCCTGCCAGATGCGCACCACGCAGGTGCCGTTCTCGGGAATCCGTGCGGGATCGACCAGGCCGGCATGAATGGCGAAAGCGCCAGCCGCGGTGGACAGGTTGCCGCAGTTGCCGCTCCAGTCGACAAAGGCCTTGTCGATGGAGACCTGGCCGTAGAGGTAGTCGACATCGTGATCAGGCTGGCTGCTTTTCGACAGAATCACGCATTTGGAGGTGCTCGACGTGGCGCCGCCCATGCCGTCGATCTGCGCCGAGTACGGATCGGGGCTGCCGATCACGCGCATGAACAGCCTGTCGCGCGCCTCGCCCGGCACCTGGCAACGCTCAGGCAGATCCTGCAGGCGAAAGAACACGCCCTTGCTGGTGCCGCCACGCATGTAGGTGGCGGGGATTTTCACTTGCGGCAGATAAGCCATGAGTGCAGTCCTGAAGTAGCCCGGATGCAATCCGGGAATGACGGTGCTCGCTTTTCGCCGGATTGCATCCGGGCCTCGCGCTACCGGCTTTTCGTAGGAGCGAGCTCTGCTCGCGAATAGCCTCGCAACGAAGCTTGGTTCGCGAGCAGAGCTCGCTCCTACAGAAGTTGTACCGGCCCGCTCGCGGGCCGGTCGTTACATCACGCCACCGCGCCTTCGAGGAAGTCCTTGGCGAAGCGCTGCAGCACGCCGCCAGCCTGGTACACGCTGACATCGGCAGCAGTGTCCAGACGGCAGGTCACCGGTACGCGCAGCACCTCGCCATTGCGGCGATTGACCACCAGGGTCAGGTCGCAGCGCGGCGAAATGTCACCTTCCACGTCATAGGTCTCGGTGCCGTCCAGACCCAGGGTCAAGCGGGTGGTGCCCGGCTTGAACTCCACCGGCAGCACGCCCATACCCACCAGGTTGGTGCGGTGAATACGCTCGAAGCCTTCGGCGACGATCACCTCGACACCCGCCAGACGCACGCCCTTGGCCGCCCAGTCGCGGGACGAACCCTGGCCGTAGTCGGCGCCGGCAATGATGATCAGGTTCTGCTTGCGGTTCATGTAGGTTTCGATGGCCTCCCACATGCGCATCACCTTGCCTTCCGGCTCGACGCGGGCCAGCGAGCCCTTCTTCACCTGCCCATCGACCACAGCCATCTCGTTGACCAGTTGCGGGTTGGCGAAAGTGGCGCGCTGGGCGGTCAGGTGGTCGCCACGGTGGGTGGCGTAGGAGTTGAAGTCCTCCTCCGGCAGGCCCATCTTCGCCAGGTACTCACCGGCGGCCGAGTCCGCCAGGATGGCGTTGGACGGCGACAGGTGGTCGGTGGTGATGTTGTCCGGCAGGATCGCCAGCGGACGCATGCCCTTGAGCGTGCGCTCACCGGCCAGCGCACCTTCCCAGTAAGGCGGGCGGCGGATGTAGGTGGACATCGGGCGCCAGTCGTACAGCGGGCTGTCGGCTTCCTTCACCGTCCCGAGGTCGAACATCGGGATATAGATCTGCTTGAACTGCTCGGGCTTGACGCTCGCCGCGACTATGGCGTCGATCTCCTCGTCGCTCGGCCACAGGTCCTTGAGAGTGATGGGGTTGCCCTGGGCATCGGTGCCCAGCGCATCCTGCTCGATATCGAAGCGCACGGTACCGGCGATCGCATAGGCCACCACCAGCGGCGGCGAGGCGAGGAAGGCCTGCTTGGCGTAGGGGTGGATACGGCCGTCGAAGTTGCGGTTGCCCGAGAGCACGGCGGTGGCGTACAGGTCGCGGTCGATGATTTCTTTCTGGATCACCGGGTCGAGCGCGCCAGACATGCCATTACAGGTGGTGCAGGCGTAGGCGACGATACCGAAGCCGAGCTTCTCCAGTTCAGGCAGCAGGCCGGCTTCCTCCAGGTACAGCTTGGCGACTTTCGAACCCGGCGCGAACGACGTCTTCACCCAGGGCTTGCGCACCAGGCCCAGCTCATTGGCCTTCTTCGCCACCAGGCCAGCAGCGATGACGTTGCGCGGGTTGGAGGTATTGGTGCAACTGGTGATGGCGGCGATGATCACCGCGCCATCGGGCATCAGCCCCTGGGCTTCCTCGCCCTTGCCGGCTTGCAGCTTGGCCTCATCAGCGATGCCGCGCTCGGCCAGCGCCGAAGTGGGCAGGCGGCGATGCGGGTTGCTCGGGCCAGCCATGTTGCGCACCACGCTGCCCAGATCGAAGCGCAGCACGCGCTCGTACTCGGCGGTTTTCAGCGCGTCGCTCCACAGGCCGAGGGTCTTGGCGTAGTTCTCAACCAATGCCACCTGCTCCGGCTCGCGGCCGGTGAGCTTGAGGTAATCGATGGTCTGGCCGTCGATATAGAACATCGAGGCGGTGGCGCCGTATTCCGGGCACATGTTGGAGATGGTGGCGCGGTCGCCGATGGTCAGGCTGTCGGCGCCCTCGCCGAAGAACTCGACCCAGGCGCCGACCACGCGCTCCTTGCGCAGGAACTCGGTGATCGCCAGGACGATGTCGGTGGCGGTGATGCCAGGCTGGCGCTTGCCGGTCAGCTCGACGCCGACGATATCGGGCAGACGCATCATCGACGGATGGCCGAGCATCACTGTCTCGGCTTCCAGGCCGCCGACGCCGATGGCGATCACGCCAAGCGCATCGACATGCGGGGTGTGCGAGTCGGTGCCGACGCAGGTGTCGGGGAAGGCGATGCCACCGCGCGCCTGGATCACCGGGCTCATTTTCTCCAGGTTGATCTGGTGCATGATGCCGTTGCCGGCCGGGATCACGTCGACGTTCTTGAACGCGGTCTTGGTCCAGTCGATGAAGTGGAAGCGATCCTCGTTGCGCCGATCCTCGATGGCGCGGTTCTTCTCGAAGGCGTCGGGATCGAAGCCCGGCGCCTCGACGGCCAGGGAGTGATCGACGATCAGCTGGGTCGGCACCACCGGGTTGACCTTGGACGGGTCACCGCCCTGCTCGGCGATGGCATCGCGCAGGCCGGCCAGGTCGACCAGTGCGGTCTGGCCAAGAATGTCGTGGCAGACCACGCGCGCCGGGTACCAGGGAAAGTCCAGGTCGCGCTTGCGGTAGATCAGTTGCTCCAGCGACGCAGTCAGATCCTGCGGATCGCAGCGGCGCACCAGCTGCTCGGCGAGCACGCGCGAGGTGTAGGGCAGCTTGCTCCAGGCGCCAATCTGGATCGCCTCGACCGCCTCACGAGCGTCGAAGTAATCCAGTGCGGTGCCGGGCAGGCGCTTGCGGTATTGGCTATTCACGGTGTCGTTCATGGTTATTTACGGTCCTTGAGCGGCACGAACTTCAGGTCTTCGGGGCCTGTGTAGTTGGCGCTCGGGCGGATGATCTTGCCGTCGATGCGTTGCTCGATGACGTGGGCGGACCAGCCAGCAGTACGGGCAATGACGAACAGCGGGGTGAACATGGCGGTGGGCACGCCCATCATGTGGTAGCTCACGGCGCTGAACCAGTCGAGGTTGGGGAACATCTTCTTGATCTCCCACATTACGCTTTCCAGACGCTCGGCGATGTCATACATCTTGGTGTTGCCCTGCTCCTCGGACAACTCGCGGGCCACTTCCTTGATCACCTTGTTGCGCGGGTCGCTAACGGTGTAGACCGGGTGACCGAAGCCGATCACCACTTCCTTGCGCCCTACCCGCTCACGGATATCGGCTTCGGCCTCGTCCGGGCTGTCGTAGCGTTTCTGCACCTCGAAGGCCACTTCGTTGGCACCGCCGTGTTTCGGCCCGCGCAGCGCGCCAATGGCGCCGGCGATGCAGGAGAACAGGTCGGAGCCGGTACCGGCGATCACCCGCGAGGTGAAGGTCGAGGCGTTGAACTCGTGCTCGGCATACAGGTTCAGCGAGGTGTGCATGGCGCGCACCCAGGACTCGCGCGGCTTCTCACCATGCAGCAGGTGCAGAAAGTGGCCGCCAATGGAGTCGTCGTCGGTTTCCACCTCGATGCGCTTGCCGTTGTGGCTGTAGTGGTACCAGTACAGCAGCGCCGAGCCGAGCGACGCCATCAGCTTGTCGGCGATATCGCGGGCGCCAGGGTGGTTGTGGTCGTCCTTCTCCGGCGCCAGACAGCCGAGCACGGACACGGCGGTGCGCATCACGTCCATCGGGTGGGCCGAAGGTGGCAGGGTTTCCAGCGCCGCCTTGACGCCGGCCGGCAGGCCGCGCAGGGCCTTGAGCTTGGCCTTGTAGCCGGCCAGCTCGGCAACGTTGGGCAGTTTGCCGTGCACCAGCAGGTGGGCGATCTCCTCGAACTCGCAGCGGTTGGCGAAATCGAGCACGTCATAGCCACGGTAATGCAGGTCGTTGCCGGTGCGGCCAACGGTGCACAGGGCGGTGTTGCCGGCGGCGGTGCCGGAAAGGGCAACGGATTTCTTCGGCTTGAAGCCTGGCGTGGTTTCGGTGGCGCTCATGGTTATCTCCTCGAATCTTTCTTGTTCTGGTGCGCTGTGCGTAGGGTGGGCTTCAGCCCACCGGCAGCGCTGATGCGGTGGGCTGAAGCCCACCCTACTTGCTGTCAGCGGTAGCGAACCGTAGGAGCGGATTCATCCGCGAATCGCGAATAAATTCGCTCCTACATAAAGCAAACCCGTGCGCCGCTTTACTTCTTGCCGGCGGCGAACAGCGCGTCGAGCTTCTGCTCGAAGGCGTGGTAGCCGATGCGGTCATAGAGTTCGGCGCGGGTCTGCATCAGCTCGATCACGTCCTTCTGGTGGCCGTTCTGGCGGATCGAGGTGTAAACACTTTCGGCCGCCTTGTTCGCCGCGCGGAAGGCCGACAGCGGATAGAGCTGGATAGCCACGCCGACCGAAGCCAGCTCGTCGCGGGTGAACAGCGGCGTGGCGCCGAATTCGGTGATATTGGCCAGCACCGGCACCTTCAGCGCCTCGACGAAACGCTTGTAGGTGGGCAGGTCGTAGGCCGCCTCGGCAAAGATGCCATCGGCACCTGCCTCGACGTAGGCCTGGCAACGCTCGATGGCGGCATCCACACCCTCGGCCTGGATGGCGTCGGTGCGGGCGATGAGGAAGAAGTTCGGGTCGGTCTTGGCGTCAGCAGCAGCCTTGACGCGGTCGACCATTTCCTCGCAGGAGACGATCTCCTTGCCCGGACGGTGGCCGCAGCGCTTGGCGCCAACCTGATCCTCGATGTGCGCGGCTGCGGCGCCGGCCTTGATCAGGTTCTTGATGGTGCGCTCGATGTTGAAAGCCGAAGGGCCGAAGCCGGTGTCGATGTCCACCAGCAGCGGCAGGTCGCAGACATCGGTGATGCGGCGTACGTCGGTGAGCACGTCATCCAGGGTGTTGATGCCCAGATCCGGCAAGCCGAGAGAACCGGCCGCCACGCCACCACCGGACAGGTAGATCGCGCGAAAGCCTGCACGCTTGGCCAGCAGTGCATGGTTGGCGTTGATCGCGCCGATCACCTGCAGCGGTTGCTCTTCGGCGAGGGCCTGGCGGAAGCGTTGGCCGGCGGAAAGCTGGGTCATGAATCACCTCGGGTCTTGGATGAAGGGGTGAGCGCTTCCTGTCCACGTTGGGAAACGTAGTGGCGCTCGATATTGCGCTTGGAGGCGCCGATGTGGCGGCGCATCAGCAGTTCGGCCAGTTCACCGTCGCGAGCTTCAATGGCGTCGAGAATGCGGTGGTGCTCGGCGAAGGCCTGATGCGGCCGATTGGGTGTGGTGGAGAACTGCAGTCGGTACATGCGCACCAACTGGTACAGCTCGTCGCACAAAAGCTTGGCCAGGGTGCGATTGCCGCTGCCCTGGATAATGCGGTAGTGGAAGTCGAAGTCGCCTTCCTGCTGGTAGTAGCCGACACCAGCCTTGAACGCGGCATCCTGCTCATGCAGCTCCAGCACCCGGCGCAGCTCGCCGATCTCCTGCTGAGTCATGCGCTCGGCGGCCAGGCGACAAGCCATGCCTTCGAGCGACTCGCGAATCTCGTACAGCTCGACCAACTCGGCATGACTGAGCGAAACCACCCGCGCGCCTACATGCGGCACGCGCACCAGCAGCTTTTGCCCCTCCAGACGGTGAATGGCTTCGCGTAGCGGACCACGACTGATGCCATAGGTGCGCGCCAGCTCGGGCTCGGAAATCTTGCTGCCCGGAGCGATCTCACCCTTGACGATGGCCGCCTGGATAAGGCGAAAGACATGTTCGGAAAGCGTTTCCGAATCCACCTGCGACACTGTGGATACATCCGATTCGAGCAGCACGATTGTCGACACCAATGGCTTTTACTGAGGCTAAAACTACGCTCTAAAGCTGCATACGTCAAAGCAGACCAAAGTATTGTCGACAATGTATCGGGATTACCCAGCCAAGCAAGCCGCAACTCTACTTTCAGAAAGCTACATAAGCGTCTGTCAGCACGGAAAATCCCCATGTTAGAATCCGCCCGTTCACGCCCAGCCATCGCCTCTTGCCATGCCTGCTAGACTTCATGGCAAACAGTTGTATGGCAGGATGCCGCCAGATGCGGCCCTCCATCCCGCCCCTGGCAATACCTTCTCAAGGACACATGAGACTGAAATCCTTCTCTTTGCTGATCTGCCTACTGACCTTGTCCTGCCCGACTCTGGCCATGGGCAAGTCAATCTATGGTCTGAACGAATATATCCACTTAGAAGAACTGGACCTGCAGGTAGCTGCCAAACTCGACACTGGCGCCAAAACCGCGTCCTTGAGTGCCCGCGATATCAAACGCTTCAAGCGTGACGGAGAAACCTGGGTGCGTTTCGTGCTAGCCATCGACGATGCCCATGAGCGCACCATCGAGCGTCCGCTGGCGCGAATCAGCAAGATCAAACGCCGTGCTGGCGATTTCGACCCCGATGAAGGCAAGACCTATACGGCACGCCCGGTAATCGACCTTGAATTGTGCATGGGCCAGACCCTGCGCACGATCGAAGTGAACTTGACCGACCGAAGCGCATTCCAATACCCGCTTCTGATCGGCTCCGAAGCGCTCAAGCACTTCGAGGCCATGGTCGATCCAAGCCTTAAATATGCAGCCGGCAAACCCGACTGCACCAATGACGCAACCCCTGGCGAGTAATTCCCATGCGCTCTCTGAACCTGCATCTGAAAGTCCTGATCACCCTCCTGGTGGCCCTGGGCGTTCTGATTACGGCATACCAAATCTTCATTCTCGGCATTCCGGTGACCGAGGACGAGACCGACGATCTGTGGAACATCGATGCCAAGGTCGAATTCCAGGCGACGCCGCGTGAGCCGGTGAAGCTGCAGATGTTCGTGCCGCCGCTGAACCAGGATTACGTGAGCCTCAACGAGAGCTTCATCTCCAACAATTACGGCGTCAGCGTCAACCGTGTCGACGGCAACCGCCGCGTCACCTGGTCGGCACGTCGTGCCAATGGCAAGCAGACCCTCTATTACCGACTGGTTCTGACCAAGCGTTACAGCGGCGAGCAAGCGCCTGCAAAAGGCCCGATCTTCCGCGACAGCATCCCGGTCGAAGGCCCTGAGAAGATCGCAGCCGAAGCCCTGCTGGCACCAATTCGCCAGCACTCGGCGGATGTCGAGACCTTCATCAGCGAAACCATCAAGCGCGCCAACAACGTCAACGATGACAACGTGAAACTGCTGCTCGGTGGCGATGCCTCCACCGCCAACAAGGCCAAGGTCGTCGACCTGCTGCTGTCCATCGCCCACGTGCCGATGGAGCGCGTACACACCATTCGCCTGCAGGCCGAGGTCGCTCAGTCGCCGGAGTTGTGGCTGCGTAGTTTCAATGGCCAGAAATGGCTGTACTTCAACCCGGAATCCGGTGAACAAGGCCTGCCGGAAGACCGCCTGGTCTGGTGGATCGGCGATAGCGATCTGGTCAGTCTCGAAGGCGGCCGACAGGCGCAAGTCAGCTTCAGTCTGAACAACAGCGAGATGAACGCCATCCGCCTGGCCAAACTGACCGATGAGAACACCGACGCCAGCTTCCTTGAATACTCGCTGTACGGCCTGCCGCTGCAGACCCAGCAGACGTTCATGATCATGGTGATGATCCCGATCGGCGTGCTGGTCATCCTGATCCTGCGCAACCTCGGAGGCCTGCAGACCCTGGGTACCTTTACCCCGGTGCTGATCGCCCTTGCCTTCCGTGAAACCCAACTGGGCTTCGGCATCTTCCTGTTCACCGTGATCACTGCGCTCGGGCTGTCGCTACGCTCCTATCTGGAACATCTGAAGCTGCAGATGCTGCCGCGCCTGTCGGTCGTGCTGACCTTCGTCGTGGTACTGATCGCCACCATCAGCCTGTTCAGTCACAAGTTGGGCCTGGAGCGCGGCCTGTCGGTAGCACTGTTCCCGATGGTGATTCTGACCATGACCATCGAGCGTCTGTCGATCACCTGGGAAGAGCGTGGCGGCAGTCATGCGTTCAAGGTCGCCATCGGCACCCTTTTCGCCGCCACCATCGCGCACCTGCTGATGAGTGTGCCGGAGCTGGTGTACTTCGTGTTCACCTTCCCGGCGATCCTGCTGATCCTGGTGGGTTTCATGCTGGCGATGGGGCGTTACCGCGGCTACCGCCTGACCGAACTGTTCCGTTTCAAAGCCTTCCTCAAGGACTAAGACCATGTTCGGCCTGATCAAGACGTGGAAGGCCCTTGAAGCCAAGGGCATCATGGGCATCAACCGACGCAACGCGGACTACGTGCTGAAGTACAACAAACGGCACCTGTACCCGATCGTCGACGACAAGATCATCACCAAGGAGCGGGCCATCGAGGCCGGCATCGATGTGCCGGAACTGTACGGCATCATCGACACCGAGAAAGGCATCGACAAGCTCGACGAGATCATCGCCGGGCGCACCGATTTCGTCATCAAGCCGGCGCAGGGCGCCGGCGGTGACGGCATTATGGTCATCGCCGACCGCTTCGAAGACCGTTTCAAGACGGTGTCCGGCAAGATCGTCAGCCACGAGGAGCTGGAGCAGCAGATTTCCAGCATCCTCTCCGGTCTCTACTCGCTCGGCGGTCACCGCGACCGTGCGCTGATCGAGTACCGCGTCACCCCGGACACCATCTTCAAGAGCATCAGCTACGAAGGCGTGCCGGACATCCGCATCATCGTGCTGATGGGCTACCCGGTGATGGCCATGCTGCGTCTGCCGACCCGCCAGTCCAACGGCAAGGCCAACCTGCACCAGGGCGCCATCGGCGTGGGTGTGGATCTGGCCACTGGCGTCACCCTGCGTGGCACCTGGCTGAACAACAAGATCAGCAAGCACCCGGACACCACTAACGCGGTCGACGGCGTGCAACTGCCGAACTGGGACGGTTTCATGAAGCTCGCTGCCGGCTGCTACGAGTTGTGCGGCCTGGGTTACATCGGCGTGGACATGGTGCTGGACCAGGACAAGGGCCCGCTGATTCTCGAGCTCAACGCCCGCCCGGGTCTGAATATCCAGATCGCCAATGACTGTGGCCTGACCCACCGCGCCCATGCTGTGGAAGCCCGCCTGGAAGAACTGAAAGCCAAGGGTATTCAGGAAGACGCAGAAGAGCGCGTGCGTTTCTCCCAGGAGCTGTTTGGTCACATCGCCAGCAAGGAAATCTGACCAGCGAACGTCGTAAGGTGCTGCCGCACCTTACGACTCGCTCGATGCACCCTCGCCAGCTCGCCCCCTCACCACACCGTCTTATGCCTCGCTCAGCAGCCCCAGGCTCTTGCCCTTGAGTACGGCTTGCGTGCGGCTGCGTACGCCCAACCTGGAAAACAGGTTATGCAGGTGCCATTTGATGGTGGCCTCGGACAAGTGCACCGCCTCGGCGATATCGCGATTCGACAGCCCCGCTGCCACGAGCCGCAATATCTCCCGCTCGCGATGGCTGACACCCTGATTTTCCTCGAGGCTTTCTGGATCGATAGCCAACCTGCGGCACTGCTCGCGAAGCATTTCGGCAACGCCCTGCCAGACAGCGGCGCGCTTGGGCTCGGCGCGGCTCCAGGCATTCCAGAGTGGCAGCAGCCACAGTGCATCGTCCTGAAACAAGCGGCGATAGCCGCATTGCCAGGCCTCTTCGAGTGTCGCCTGCAACAGCGCGAAGGCTTTTTCGCCGTTACCTTTGCTCCAGTAAGCCACTGACAGGAGCAGGCTCAGGTGCAGACGCCGATCACGCTGGTGGTCCGCTCCCTGCTTGGCCAGGCACGCCTCCAGGCTGGCCTGGGCTCTTTCCGCCCATTGCTCGCTCAGCGCCAGGCGCGCCTGGCTCAGCGCCAGCGCCGTATGTGCATCGCCATAGCGTTCGATGGGCAATACAGCGAGATGCCGCTCCAACTGCAGATAAATACGCTGCGCCTCGTTGGGCCTGCGTAGCCACAGCAGGAACTGCACCTTGCAACCCATGGCGATGGCGAATACCCGCTCGTAGCCCGGCCCCTGCAAACCGCTCAACCACTCGTCGAGCTCTTCCAGCCCCTGCTCACCGGCGCCGGCAAAGAAGCGCGCACGCGCCATGACCAGCTTGCCGCGGCTGATCAACTCCACCGGCGTGGCAACATCACGCCAGGTGGTGGCCAGCGGCAGCTCGGCGAGAATCGCAGCGTGGCGATCCTGTTCGTAAAGCAGATCGGCATAGGCAAGCCCGAGCGGACCACCAACCCGGCTGCGCCGCCCAAATACTTGCTCGACCCTGGCCCGCGCGGCCTCGGCTAGGGAGCGACCGCGCTCCAGTTCGCCGTACTCCTTGCAGATCAGCGCCTCGATCAGGCTGGCCATCACGTGCAGGTACTCACTCTCGCACTGACGCAGGTTCTCCCGCGCCACGGCAATCGCCTTGGCCGCCTCACCGAACTCACCGAGCAGAGCGAACGCCGCAGCCTGCACGCAGGCCAGGCTGGCGCGAAACACCGGCTGATTCTTTGGTACCAGCGCCAGCCAGTGACTGGCGACCTTGAGGCAGGCGTCGAGTTTGTCCTGATAGAGCAACACCAGGGCCTTGAGCACCTGAGCGGCAGCCAGCAGTTCGATCAGGCCGAAGTGGATGCCCGTGCCGCGCCCTTGTGTCAGGCGTGCGCTGACCTCCTCAATCAACGCCTCGGACTCGGCAAACTTCTGTTCAAAGGCCAGCTGCCAGGCATAGAAGATCTGGAACACCGGCTGCTCGGTGATCACCAGCGGTGGGATGTCCTTGAGAATGGCGAGGATGCCGTAGACCCGATTACCGGCGATCAGACGCGCGCCCTGACGTTCCAACAGCTCAGCGGCGAAAGCATAATCGCGAGCGCGCAGGGCGTACTTGATCGACTTGTCGGCCAGATCATGGTTTTCGCACCAGCGCGCAGCGGCGTGCAACAGGTGAACCGGATCGCCGCGCCTGGCCAGGCGCCCCTGAAGAAAGTCAGCAAACAGGTGGTGATGACGGAACCATTGGCCCTGCTCGTCCAGCGCGATCACGAACAGTTGCTCGGCCTGCAGCCGGCGCAGCATGTCGCGACCGTCCTGGCGTCCAGTCAGCGCGTTGCACAACTCAGCGTTGAATTCGTCGAGGACCGAGGTCTGGTCGAGAAACAGCTGCACGGCTTCCGGCAGGCTGGCCACCACATCTTCGGCCAGATAATCGGCGATGTTGCGTTCGGTCCCTGACAGCCCGGCGAGAAAGGCCTTGCGATCGTGCTGGCGCGGCAAGGCCAGCGCCGCCAGGTGCAGCGCAGTGATCCAGCCCTCCGTGCGCGTATACAGCTGGTTGAGTTCACTTTCCTCAAGCGCGAGACCTTTGATCTTGCGCAGATACGCAGCCGTTTCCGCACGAGTCAGACGCAGGTCCTCGGCCTTGAGCCAGAATGCCCAGGCGCCGAGCGACGGCGGCTCTTCGAGAAAGCGCGGCTGATAACGCGTGCTGACCACCAGGCGCACTTGCTTGGGCAGGCGCTCGATCAGATAGCGCGCGCCTTGACCGAGGGATGGATGGCGAATGCGGTGAAAGTCGTCGAGCATCAGATAGAGCGTTTCCGGCAGTTCTTTCAGATCGTCGAGCAGCGCGTCTATCACCGCCTCCAGCGGCCAACTGATCTCGCCCTGCAGCAGCGCCGCGGCGCTACTGCCGAAGCCAGGACAGGCGGCGGCAACCGCCGCAACCAGATACTGCAGAAACCTCGCCGGTTCGCTATCGCTTTCATCGCACGACAGCCAGGCGACCCGCGTCCCCTGCCCCTGCAAACGGCTACGCAGTTGGCTGAGGACAGTGCTCTTGCCAAAGCCGGCGGGTGCGCTGAGCACGATCAGGCGCTGCTCGCTGGCGTCCAGCAAACGCTCGAGCAAGGCCGCGCGTTCCAGCAGCGGTGCGCCCTCGGCATGGGCGGGATACAGCTTGGTACGCAACAGCGGCACAGCGGATTGGCAGGACGGATTCTGGCTATTCATGATTCGAGTAGGCTCAGCTCGCGGGCACGGCGGATGGCTTGAGTACGATTACGCACCTTGAGCTTTTCGTAGATGTTGTGCAGGTGCCATTTGACGGTACCCAGGGCCAGCGCCAACTGCTGGCCGATCTCATCATTGGACATGCCCTTGGCGGCCAGACAGACTACCTCACGTTCGCGCTCGGTCAGCCCCTCCTCCAGCACGGCAATGGCATGCGGCGATTCCTGGCCGGGCCAGGCGCTCAACAGACTGCGGATGAACGCCTGCAGCGCCGGCTGGCGCTCGACGGATTCCAACTGCTGCAGCAACTGGCGTATGGCTTCGCCTTCCTCGATGAACAGGCTGCGCGCCTCTTCCCGCTCGGCGCCGATCAGGCATTGCACCAGCAGGCTCTGCGCACGCTCCCGGTAGCCCAGGCGCTGGTAGCTCAGCGCAGCGAGCAGATCCAGGCGCAGCTGATGCAGCCCGTGCCGGCCATCCTGCAACTGGCTGCGCAACTGGGTGATCTCATGCAGCGCCTCGCTGAAATGGCCCCGCGCCTGCTGCAGACGAACACGGGTCAGACCGAGCACCCACGGCACCGGATTGAAACTGCGCTGCGTGTAATACCCCGCCAGCTTGCTCCAATCCACCGATTTCAGACGCTGTTCTGCACGCTTGCTGCGGTCGGCCATCGGTTCCTGCAGAATCAGCGCAATTTCCTCGCCCACGGCCTGCACGTAGAAACGCCAGGATTGATTGCGCGCCGCCATGTTCTGCATCAGCACCAGGGTAGCAATCGCTTCTTTCGGCGCGTCCTGCTGGCGCTGAACCCGTGCCAGGCAAAGCATCGCCTGGGCATACAGGTCGATCGGGTTGATCACGTCGACCGTGGCCAACGCCCAGCGCAGCCGATCCTGCAGACCGTCCAGGCGGCCCTGGTGATAGGCAATCAGCGACTCGCTGATGGTTGGCAGAACCAGGGCTCGGGACTTTTCGCCGAACCAGGGCATCATCCGCGCACGCAACTGCTCGAACAGCAGTTGCGCCTGCTTTACCCGCCCTTGCTCCAGACACAGGAGCACTTCCACATTGGCCAACTGCATGTCCAGATAACGGCCTTCGAGGAAATGGTTGCGCTGCTGCGCCAGCGCCAGCAGTTTGCGCGCCTGCTCGGCCTGGCCAAGCATGACGTTGGCCAGGGCGCCAACGGTGAGGATCGCCACTTCGAGAAACGCGGTGTGCTGCCCCAACTGCGCCTCGATGCGCCGCGCCAGATCGACGCAGGTATCCAGGTCATCCTTTTGCAAGGCGATCACCGCCTTGATCGCCAGAGTCGCCAGCACCTTGTCACTCAACGGCCCACTGGTGCGCGAATCGGCCCAGCGCTCCAGCAGCTCATCGAGCATGCCGTTGGCCTCGTTCAGGCCCAGCTCGGCCGCACGGGTCCAGACATCGGCAAGCACCAGCACCGGAAAGCGCGCGGCGATTTCGTCCGGCACATGCTGTCGCCATTTGTAGATGAGGTTGAGCTGGCCGCGGTTGATCAGCTCCAGACCGCAGCCGTCGAGCAACGCGGCGAGCATCTCGGCGTCTTCGGCCAGGCAGGCGTGCTCGATAGCCAGGTTCTGCATATGGTGGTTGGTGAACCACAGGCTGGCATTGAAATGCAGCTGCTTGAAGCGCTCCGGGTCGCGATCCTTGAGACGGCTGCGGAGAAACTCGGCGAACAGATTATGGAAGCGATACCACTGGCGTTCGCGATCCATGGGCAGGAGAAACAGCTGCATGGCCTCCAGCTCTTCCAGCAGTTGCTGGCCATCCTGACGCGCGGTCAGGGCATTGACCAACTCGCCACTGAGCTGCTGCGCCACACCCAGCGCCAGCAACTGCTCCTGGCGCTCGGCCGGCAACTGCTCGAACACCGAGCGCAGCAGGTAATCACCCACCGCATGCTTGTCGGCGCCCAGTTCGGCCATGCGCTCCGTCGGTTGGGGATGATTGCGCAGCCATAAACTGGCCAGGTGCACTCCGACCAGCCAACCCTCGGTATGGCTGTAGAGGGCACCGAATGCCTCGGGGTTAAGCTGCAGACCGCTGCGTTCCAGATAACTGCGCGTCTCTTGCGGATTGAGCCTGAGCTCATCGCTGCCGAGTTCCAGCAGCAGCCCCTTGGCTCGTAACGTAGCCAAGCCCAGGGCAGGTTGCGAGCGGCTACCGATCGCCAGGGTGAAATTGGGTGGCGCCAGCTTGACCAGGCGGCTGAGCGCCGCGAGCAGCTCGCCGTCCTGGATCAGGTGCAGATCATCGAGTACCAGCAGCAAGGGCTCGGACCGTTGCGACAGGTCCGCCAGCAGGCTTTCCATCATCGCCTCGACCGTTACGAGCATGGTATTGCGCAGATAACCCAGCGCGTCGCTCCCAAGGCCGGGCAGTGCCTGACCCAATGCTTCGATCAGCTGCTGGAAGAAACGGACCGGCTCATCGTCATCGGAACCGAGCGAAAGCCACGCAACCGCGCTGCCCGCCTGGCGACGCTGCTCGGCCAGCATCGCCAAAGCGGTGGTCTTGCCGAAGCCGGCTGGCGCGCAAAACAGCACGAGGCGGGCATGGGGATAGGCCGAAAGCGCGGCTTCGACCTGGGGTCTTGCCAAATAGTCCGCAGATGCCTGGGGCGGCGACAATTTCGAACGCAGCAGGCTTCCAGCGGCTGGACCTGTCACAACATCCATAGCCTGGATCCCTTATAAATTATTGTTCTGGTATTGGCCGCTCCCGTTTTAGCGGGAACAGCTCTACATTCAACATCCTGGCACCGCGCCATACTAATCAGGCGGACGCGGCCGAGTAAACCCGGCGCAAGCTCTAGGATGAATGTTAGCGGCGGACTACAATCGCCCTTTCATCTCTTCCGGCTACCGTGCATGCCCAGCTGCTCTCTACACCCGCTTCCCTACCGGACAGACCCCAGCGACTACTTTCAGCGCATTCGCCAGGCCCCAGGTGCCGTATTGCTGGATGCCGGGCGCCCGAATGCCGAGCGTGGACGCTATGACCTTATGAGCGCCTGGCCATTGGCAGAACTGGCGCCAGTGGCCGACGAATCGGCCAACGATTTCCTGCAGCGCCTGCGCGACGCGCTGCAGAGCCTTGGCCATGCGGAGGCGCCAGCGCAGCAGCCATTGCCATTTGTCGGCGGCCTGATCGGTTACCTGGCCTACGACTTCGGCCGTCGCCTGGAAGCGCTGCCCGAACAGAGCGCCGATGACCTTGGTCTGGAAGATGCGCGGTTCGGCCTGTACGCCTGGGCGCTGATCAGCGATCACCAGCGCGGTACCAGTGCGCTGCTGTTTCACCCGAAGCTGCCGGAAACAGAGCGCCTGCGTCTGCAGGCGCTGTTCGAAGCCCCCTGCAACGAGGACCTTGCGCCCTTCCGACTGACCCGGCCGTTCCAGGCCGATCTCGATCAGAACAGCTATCGCCAGGCGATCGAACGCATCCAGCGTTACATCCTCGCCGGCGACTGCTATCAGGTGAATTTCGCCCAGCGCTTTCAGGCGCCCTGCGCGGGCGATCCGTGGGCGGCGTATCAGGCGCTGCGCCAGGCATGCCCGACACCGTTCTCGGGCTTCCAGAGCCTGGGGGGTGGCGACGCCATTGTCAGCCTGTCGCCCGAACGTTTTCTCAAGGTCAGCGCGGGCCAGGTGGAGACCCGGCCGATCAAGGGCACCCGCCCGCGCGGCCGCGATGCGCAGGACGACCAGGCGCAGGCGCAGGAGCTGCTGAGCAGCGGCAAGGATCGCGCGGAAAACCTGATGATCGTCGACCTGCTGCGCAACGACCTCGGCCGCAGCTGCCGCACCGGCTCGGTACGGGTGCCGGAGCTGTTCGCCCTGGAGAGCTACCCCAACGTGCACCACCTGGTCAGTTGCGTCACCGCGGAGCTGGCCCCCGGCAAGGACGCGCTCGACCTGATCGCCGGCAGCTTCCCCGGCGGCTCGATCACCGGCGCGCCGAAGATCCGCGCGATGCAGATCATCGACGAGCTGGAGCCGACGCGGCGCGGCCTCTACTGCGGCTCGCTGCTGTACCTGGACGTGCGTGGAGAGCTGGACAGCTCCATCGCCATCCGCAGCCTGCTGGTCAAGGATGGCGTGGTCAGTTGCTGGGGCGGCGGCGGCATCGTCGCCGACTCCGACTGGCAGGCCGAGTATCAGGAATCCATCACCAAGGTGAAGGTGCTGCTGGAGACGCTGGAAGGGTTGGCCGCCCCCTAGCGCCCCTGCAACGCGGCGATGCCGCTGCGCGCGTTGGCCCGGGCGGCCAGCTCGCGCTCCTCCGCCGTGGCGTGGTCGCGATCCCAGGCCAGCACCTTGGGCGTCATCAGGCGGTGCCACAGCGGCGGGATCATCGCCACGATGATGGTGGTCAGGTAGCCGCCAATCATCATCGGCGCATCGGGGAAGGGTTGCAGATCCTGGTAGGGCACCTCGCCCTGGGCATGGTGGTGCGAGTGGCGGGTCAGGTTGAACATGGTCCAGGAACTGATGCGCCGGTTGGTGTTCCACGAGTGGCGCGGCTGCACTGGCGTGGCCGGGTTGCGCACCATGCCGTAGTGCTCCATGTAGTTGACGATCTCCAGCAACGCCTTGCCCCACAGCGCGCAGGCGACGAAGAACAGCGCCGCCGCCACGCCACCCATGGCCCAGGCGGCCAGCACCAGCAGCGTGCTCATCAGGTGGCCGCGAAGCACCGCGTTGCGCCAACCGAACAGGGCATGACCCTTGCGCTTGAGGCGCTTCTTCTCGATGCGCCAGGCGCTGAGGTTGCCCTTGAGGGTGGAGGCGAGGATGTGAAAGTAGACATTGCGCCCGCGCGGCGCGGTGGCCGGATCCTCGCGGGTGGAGACGTAGCGGTGGTGGCCGTAGACGTGCTCGATGGAAAACACCGTGTCGAAGCTGAAGGCCAGCAGCCAGCGACCGATCAGCATGGAAAGCGGATCCCAGGTGCGGTGGGTCAGCTCGTGGGCGGTGATGGTGCCGATCATGCCGATCATCAGGCCGGTGAGGATCACCGCCGCGACGTGGTGGCCGAAAGCGGTCGCCTCGCGCGCGGCGAGCACGTCGTAGCCGCTCAGCGCGCCGACCCAGGCGCCGAAGCCCAAGGGATCGCCGCCGCTCACCGTCCATACCGCGGTGAACACGATCAGCGCCAGCAGCGGCAGGGCCAGCCACAGCTGCACGGTGAGAATCCACGGGTGCCCGAAGCGCGGGGTCGAGGTGTCGTCGCCGCACACGGCATCGCCCAGCAGGTAGATCGCCAGCACCGTCAACAGGCCGCCGGTGGTGTAGGCGCCGCCGGCGAGCAGCGCCAGCACGGCGAGCAGGCCAATGGCATGGAACAGGAAGTATTTCAGGTAATGCAGGATATTCATGGCGGTTTCTCTTGTTATGGGTAACGGGTCTGGCGGCTTTCAGGCCGAAGCCGCCAGGGCGTCCTGCTGTGTGGTGAAACGGTCGGCATGGATATGCGCGCGGGCCACGCCGTGGCGCACCAGTTGCGCCACGGCGGCGTCGATCATCGCCGGCGGGCCGCACAGGTAGGCGTGGGCGCCGGGCTCCAGCGCCTGCGCCAGATGCTCGGTGACCAGCCCGCGCGCGCCCTGCCAGGGCGCATCGGCAGGTAGCGCCGAGAGCACCGGGAGGAAACGGAAGCGGCCGCGCCACTGCGCGGCGATGGCGCTGATTTCCTCCAGGGCGTAGAGGTCGCGCTCCTCGCGCGCGCCGAACAGCAGGGTCGCCGGGCGCGTCACGCCGCAGGCCAGAGCCTCCTGCAGCAAAGCGAGGATCGGCGCCAGGCCGCTGCCGCCGGCGATCAGCAACAGCGGCGCAGCGGCCTGGCGCAGCCAGAAATCGCCCAGCGGCCCTTCCAGGCTGACGCGCTGGCCGAGCAGGTCCTGTTCATGGACGAAGGTGGAGAACTGCCCGCCCGGCACCCGGCGCACGAAGACGCTGACCCTGGCATCGGCCTGCGGCGGGCTGGCGAAGGAGTAGCTGCGCACGACGCCGGGCAGCGCCTCGATGGCGAGATTGGCGTACTGGCCCGACTTGTACGGCAGGCTGGCGTCGAGCTGCAGCAGCAGGCGGGTGATGTCGTGGGTCAGTCGCTCCTGCGCCACCACGCGCCCCTCGACACGGCGCCTGGCCTGCTGCGCGGTCATGTCCACGGCGATGCGCACGTCGGTTTTCGGCACGCTCTGGCAGGCGAGGATGTAGCCCTGCTCCAGCTCCTCGTCGGAGAGGATGTAGCCGGTTTCGGTCAGCTCCCTGACCTGCCCCTCCAGCAGCCGGCACTTGCAGCTGGCGCAGCCGCCCACGCGGCAACTGTGGGGAAAATCCAGGCCCTGGCGCAGGGCGGCCTGCAGCAGGGTCTCCTTGGGCTCGACGCCGATCGTCCGGCCATTGATGCAGGCCGTGCTCGGGCGTCGCCTGGCGAACAGTGAAAACATGCGACCTCCTGTTGTAGTTGTGCGAATGAGGTGTCAGGCGTTTTCAGGTTAAGGACGGCGCGGCGCGGGCGTGAGGTTCGGGATTGACATCCACGGGTCATTTATTGACATTGTTCGCCGCAGTGATTCGCTTCCAGCGCAGGAGCCGCGATGCACAGCTTCACCCTACCCGCGCAGTACCTGCGGCAGATCGTCGGCCTGGTCGGCGACATGGGCGCCGACGTGCCGGCCTGGCTGGCACGCGCGCAACTGAACGAGGCGCAACTGGGCGAAAGCGAGCTGCGCCTGTCGCTGGCCACCTTCGAACGCCTGATCGAGGACGCCGTGGCGCGTACCGACGAGCCGGCCTTCGGCCTGCTGGTGGGCGAGCGCCTGGTGGTCAATACCCACGGCCTGCTGGGCTATGCAGCGATGAACAGCACCACCCTGCGCCAGGCCGCCCAGCTGATCGAACGCTATATCGGTCTGCGCACCAGCCTGGTGAGCATCCGCCTGGTGGAAACAGAGGGGGAAGCGCGCCTGGTCTTCGCCGAAGCGGCGCCGCTGGGCGGCATTGCCCGCCCGGTGCTGGAGGCGGTGATCCTGGCGATCAAGAACGTGCTGGACTTCATGACCCTGGGCAGTTGTCCGCTGGAGCGGGTCAGCTTCGCCTTCGCCAGGCCCGCCTATGCCGAGCTGGCCCATGAACTATGCCGGTGCGAGGTGCGCTACGACGCCGGCTGGAGCGGCGTCGTCCTGCCCGCCCAGAGCATCGACCAGCCGCTGAAGACGGCCGATGCCGCCAGCTTTCGCGATACCGAGCAGATACTCCAGCGCGAACTGGCCAAGCTCACCGCCGAGCAGTCCATGAGCATGCGGGTGCGCCGGGTGCTGCTGGAAAAACAGGGAGGTTTTCCCTCGCTCAACCTCACCGCCCGCCTCTTCCACCTGACGCCGCGCACCCTGCACCGCCGCCTGTTGGCCGAGGGCACTTCGTTCAGGAGCCTGCTCGAGGAAGTACGCCACACCCTGGCCCGGGAGCACCTCAAGGCCGGGCGCATGACGGTGGAAGAGATCGCCTACAGCCTGGGCTACACCGACCTGGCCAACTTCCGCCGCGCCTTCAAGCGCTGGCAACGCCAGTCGCCCTCGGCCTATCGCGCCGAACAGCAGGGATAGCCGCGACGATCAGGTAGGGTGCGCCGCGCGCACCAGCGGTTTGCCGTGCTACTCGCGGTGCGCACGGCCTAGGCGGCCCCGCGACACCCTACAGATGGGCGGGAGGCATTTACAGACTCAGCTTGCGGTTCGACGCCTTGAGGAACTCGCGCTTGAGGTCTTCGTAGGTGTGCACCGCCGGAAACTGCGGGAACTCGCGGATCACGTTGTCCGGCGCATGGAACAGGATGCCGGCATGAGCTTCGCTGAGCATGGTGGTGTCGTTGTACGAATCGCCCGCTGCGATCACCCGGTAGTACAGGCTCTTGAATGCGATGACCGACTGGCGCTTGGGGTCCTTCTGACGCAGCTGGTAGCTGACCACGCGGTCGTTCTCGTCGGTGATCAGGCGGTGGCACAGCAGGGTCGGGAAACCGAGCTGGCGCATCAGCGGCTGGGAGAATTCGTAGAAGGTGTCGGAGAGGATCACCACCTGGAAGCGCTCACGCAGCCAGTCGACGAACTCCACCGCGCCGTCGAGCGGCTTGAGCGTGGCGATCACATCCTGGATGTCCTTGAGCTTCAGGCCGTGCTCGTCGAGGATGCGCAGGCGCTGCTGCATCAGCACGTCGTAATCGGGGATGTCGCGAGTGGTCGCCTTGAGCGACTCGATACCGGTTTTTTCCGCGAAGGCGATCCAGATTTCCGGGACCAGTACGCCTTCCAGGTCGAGACACGCGATTTCCACAGGACACTCCTCGGTTGAGCCAAAAAGGAGCCGGCACTCTAGCCGCTGGGCTGTGCTCGTGCAATGCGGCCTCTTATAACCATAAGAAAGCTCGACAATAGTCTTGGTTATTTAGCCGCATAACCGGCCTTTGCTACCATCGCGCCCTCTCGCACACGATCTGGAGTCCTCAGCATGGAACTCGACCTGGACGCGCTCAATGCCGAATTCGGCAACCAGCCTGAAAAACTGGTGCAGTGGGCCATCGGACTGGGCAAACCTGCCATCTGCACCACCAACTTCCGCCCGTTCGAAGCGGTGATCCTGCACATGGTCAGCCAGGTCAAACCGGATATCCCGGTGGTCTGGATGGACAGCGGCTACAACACCGAAGCCACCTATCGCTTCGCCGACGAGGTGACCCGCAAGCTGGGCCTCAACCTGATCACCTACCTGCCCAAGCGCTCACGCGCGCACCGCGAGGCCATCGACGGCCCGGTTCCTGGCCTGGATGATCCGCGCCACGCCGCGTTCACCGAGGAAGTGAAGCTCGAGCCCTTCGCCCGCGCCCTGCGCGAGACCGCACCCAGCGTCTGGTTCACCGCCCTGCGTGCCACCGACACCGCCGTGCGCGCGCAGATGGACCCGATCAGCATCAACCCGGACGGCCTGATCAAGGTCGCCCCGCTGCTGCACTGGTCCTCCAAGGATCTGTATCAGTACCTGGTCGCCCACGACCTGCCGAACGAGTTCGATTACTTCGACCCGACCAAGGGTGAAGACAATCGCGAGTGCGGCCTGCACCTCAGTCATTGATTGAAGCTTGCTAGAACGAAACATGGCGCCCCTTGGGCGCCATTTTTCGTTCCAGTTTTGCTTCAGTGCATCGGTAACTCGACGCCCGCGAACAGCTCTTCGAGCTCGGATTTGTTGTGGCACTGCACCGCCTTGGCAAGCATCTCGCGGGTCAGGTGAGGGGCGAAACGCTCGATGAAATCGCACATGAAGCCACGCAGGAAGGTGCCACGACGAAAACCGATCTTGGTCACGCTGGGCTCGAACAGGTCATCGGCGTCGAGCACCACCAGATCCGGATCGAGCTTGGCGTCGACCGCCATCTTGGCCACGATGCCCACACCCAGGTTCAGACGCACATAGGTCTTGATCACGTCGGCATCGGCTGCGGTGAACACCACCTTGGGCGTCAGGCCACGATGACTGAAGGCCTCGTCCAGTTTCGAACGACCGGTGAAGCCGAATACGTAAGTGACGATGGGGTGCTCGGCCAGCGCTTCGAGGGTCAACTTCGGCAGCTTGGTCAGCGGATGCCCCTGCGGCACCACCACGCAGCGGTTCCAGCGGTAGCAAGGCATCATGATCAGGTCGTTGAACAGCTCGAGACCTTCGGTGGCGATGGCGAAATCCACGCTGCCGTCGGCCGCCATTTCGGCGATCTGCGTCGGCGTGCCCTGATGCATGTGCAGAGCGACGTCCGGGTACTGCTTGATGAACGCGCTGATCACCGGCGGCAGGGCATAACGGGCCTGGGTGTGGGTGGTGGCGATGGACAGGGTGCCCTTCTTCTCGTTGGAGAACTCCTGGGCAATCTGCTTGATGCTCTCGACCTTGCGCAGAATCTCGCCGGCCGTTGTGATGATGCGCTCCCCGGCTGGGGTCACGCGGGTCAGGTGCTTGCCGCTGCGAGCGAAGACTTCCACGCCCAGCTCATCCTCGAGCAAGCGAATCTGCTTGCTGATCCCTGGTTGCGAGGTGTACAGGCTCTGAGCGGTAGCCGATACGTTGAGGTCGTGGTGCGCAACTTCCCAGATGTAGCGCAATTGCTGAAGCTTCATATGTTTCCCTCAGAGCAGTAAGGCAGGCCAACAACTGCCAACGCCGTATATAACCATATTATTGGTTTAATCGAACAGCCTAGAACGTTTTATTAGGTACCCCATTTACAAATCCCCATGACCGCGATGCTGCAGCATGGGCACCAGGTACACCGGCGCTTCCGACAACTGCACGATGCGCGCAGCCGTGCGTCCCAGCGGCACGGCAAGGTCTGCGCCATGGCTATGACTGCCTACGACCAGCAGATCAACCCCAAGTTTCTGCGCCTCCTCGAGAATCACCACAGGCGGATCCCCCTGAAGTACCCGCACCGCACGAATCAACTTGAGATCCTGCTGACCCTCACCCAGTTCGTCGCGAAAACCCTCCAGCACACGCTGCTCGATACTGGCCATGACGGTATTCAGCCCATTACGACGCAACTCCCCGAGGGTGTCCTCGTCCAGGTAGGTCTGCAGCACGGATTCGGCGAATAGCCCCATGGGCTCAACCGCGTGCACCACATACAGATCGGCCTTGAAGCTGCGGCTCATAGCGAGGGCGTGCTGCAGCACGTAGGAGGCGTAAAGCCCCAGATCGGTGGCATAGAGTATCGAGCGGATCACGCGGCCTCCTCGACTGCTGGCACAGGCCCTTGATTGAGCTTAGCAGCGCATCAGACAAAGCAAGATCGACAGCGTTATTTAGGACGAATGGCTATATGCAGGCGCTTGGGCGCCTGCACAGGCCCAGGCTCAGGGCACTAACTCGTTGCTGACGCCATGGGGGACATGACCGGTCGCTACCACCTGGCGAGCTTTTTCACAGTGTCCGGTCTGGTCATCGAAGAACACATCGGCAGCGAAGGCCTCCAGCACCGCCGACTTGTCCAGCCCGCCAAGGAAGAAGGATTCATCCAGACGGATGTTCCATTCGCGCAGGGTGCGAATCACACGCTCATGTGCCGGGGCCGAGCGCGCGGTAACCAACGCCGTACGAATCGGGCATTCGGCTTCGGGAAATTCCTGCTGTAGCGCATGCAACGCGGCGAGAAACGGCTTGAAAGGCCCGCCTGGCAGGGCCTGCCGAGCAGCTTCGCGCTCATGATCCTGAAACGCGTTGAGGCCGCCACTCTGGTAGACGCGCTCGGAGTCGTCGGAAAACAGCACGGCATCGCCATCGAAGGCGATTCGCAGCTCGTTGCTGTTCGCCCGCCGCGCGCCACCGGAAAGCAGCGTGGCCGCGCCGAAACCGGCTTTCAGTGCGTTGCGCACGTCATCGGCGTGGGTAGACAGAAACAGATGACAGCCAAAGGCCGCCAGATAAGGATCGGGGCTACGGCCGCCGACGAAGGCGGCGCGGGATATGCCGAGCCCGTAGTGCTGGATCGAGTTGAACGCGCGCAGCCCGGTATCGGCGCTGTTACGCGACACCAGGATGACCTCCACGCGCTGTTCGCTGAGCCGTGTGTTCAGCCCAAGCAGCTTCTCCACCAGCGGAAAGGCGTCGCCCGGCATCAGCACTTCGTCTTCATGCTCGATCTGATAGCGGCGATAGGCTTCCACCCCTTCGCTTTCGTAGATCTGGTGACTTTCACTCAGATCGAACAGCGCCCGCGAGGAAATCGCCAGCACCAGTTTGTCCCCCAGCCCCTTACCCATGCTTAGGCCTCCCGGCGAGTCTGAATGAAACGTAGCGCCTGATACAGGGCGCGTACCTTGGGCATATCGAAACCCGCGGCATCGGCAGCCGCCAGAGGCGCTTCATAGATGGCGTGCAGCTCGGCCGGTCGCCCCTGGGCAAAGTCGTGGTACATGCTCGGCAGGTAATCGGGCATGCGCTGCGTGGCGGCCAGCAATTTGTCCGCATAGCTGTCCGGCATGGCGTAGCCCAGTACCTGCGCAGCCTGCACCACTTCCTGCATCATGTCAGCGATCAGTGCGCGGCTGTCGGCATCACCCATCAGGCGCCGCGTATCGGCATCGAGCAGCACCGACAGGCCGTTATAAGGGATATTCCATACCAGCTTCTGCCAGCGCGTCTGTGCCAGATCACGCATCGCCGCCGAATCCAGGCTGGTGCTGCGCAGCAGGCTCGCCCCCTCCTCGGCCAGCGCCAATCGCGCCTCATCGTCGGTCAACGGTCCGGAGTGATAGGCCAGGTTGATCGCCCCCAGCGCCTGATGCTCGATCACGCCCGGTGCACTGCGATGAACGCAGATGTAGCAGAGCCCGCCCAGCAGATGCAGGTCATCGCTCAACAGTGGGCGCAGTTCATCTTCCACTGCCAGGCCATTTTGCAGCAGCACTACCTTGGCGCCTGGTGCTGCGGCCTTGGCAATCAGCGGCGCCAGCTCGGCATTGGCCGTGGCCTTTGCACCGACCAGCAACCAGTCGCACGGTGGCATCTCGTCGACATGCTGGTAGGCCTGTACCGGCGCCAGGTTCAGTGCACCATGTACCGCGCTGTTCAACTGCAGGCCTCGCTCGACCACCGCGCCGTACTCGCTACGCAGCAAAAAGTGCACATCATGACCCGCGCGAGCCAGCAGCATTCCGTAGAAACCGCCAATGGCACCGGTACCGATGATGCCGATACGCGGCGCAGGGTATTGAGACATCAGGGAAGCTCCTCAGCCGGGCGAAGCAGGGCCTCGCCCATGGCGTTAACCAGATCGGAATGGGTAAGACGCGTGTGCAATGCGCCAAAGAAATGACCGTCCTTGACCAGAAACAGCGCCGGCAGATGGAATACCTCATATCGCGTCACCAATCCGGCGTTATGCCCGGCATCGACCCAGCACAGGCGCTCTATGGGCAGCGGCATGCCAGGCAAGGCCTGACGTGCCCAGCGGCAGCTGGCACAGCCCGTGCTTGTGAACACCAGTAGCGAGGTCCCGGGAAGATCGAGTAGCCGGCGGTCGGCATCCAGATCGGTCAATTCCAATTGCGTCGCTATACTGAATTCATTGATGTCAGTTTGCCTGCATTCAAGGTCGGTGTTCATGCGTAAGTTTCTGCGTCATCCAAGCGACATGCCGGTTGAACTGGTGCTGCGCAAACAAGCCTGCATTCCTCGGCAGCGGCTGAACAATATCAGCCTGGGTGGGGTTGCATGCAACTCGACACGCGGCTTTCGCCGCGGCACCTCGGTCGAACTGCGCATCCCACTACTGGGCGAACAGGCACGCTACCCCGGCGTAGTGGCCTGGTGTCGGCGCCAGGACACCGATTATCTGGTAGGCATCGCTTTTCTCGATGAAGACACCCTGTTCCGCGCGCGCATGGTCGAGCAGGTTTGCCAGATTCAACATTACCGACAACAGCTGGAGCAGGCATCAGGCCACCCCATGGCCATCGAGCAGTGCGCTCAGGACTGGATTGCCAAGCATGCCGCCGAATTTCCCTATCTCGCCTGAATACGCTGCAACCACCCAACAACGAAGGTAACAAGCCACCTCATACTGCCACTCTATGAGGCTTATTGAACTTAACGCCCATTGTCGCGCAGCCCCGTACGCGCTAAGGTTCGGCTCCCCCTGCGCCAACTAGCTGTGCACCGCCACAGGGGATCGCTGGCGGCCGGCACCCGTGACCTGACGACCTGACCCGATGAATAGCACGATGGCTGATTTACCGATCGACGACCTCAACGTCGCTTCCAACGAAACCCTGATCACCCCCGATCAGCTCAAACGCGAAATCCCCCTGACCGATGCCGCACTGAAAACCGTGGCCCATGGCCGTCAGGTGGTACGCGACATCCTCGACGGCAAGGATCATCGCCTGTTCGTGGTCGTCGGCCCTTGCTCCATCCACGATATCAAGGCCGCTCACGAGTATGCCGAGCGCCTCAAGGTACTGGCTGCCGAGCTGTCCGATAGCCTGTTCCTGGTCATGCGCGTGTACTTCGAGAAGCCACGCACCACGGTCGGTTGGAAAGGTCTGATCAACGATCCGTACCTGGACGACTCGTTCAAGATCCAGGACGGTCTGCACATCGGCCGCAAGCTGCTGCGCGACCTGGCGGAAATGGGCCTGCCCACCGCCACCGAGGCGCTCGACCCGATTTCCCCGCAGTACCTGCAGGACCTGATCAGCTGGTCGGCCATCGGCGCGCGCACCACCGAATCCCAGACCCACCGCGAAATGGCCTCGGGCCTGTCCTCGGCCGTTGGCTTCAAGAACGGTACCGACGGCGGTCTGACCGTGGCCATCAACGCCCTGCAATCGGTTTCCAGCCCGCACCGCTTCCTCGGCATCAACCAGGAAGGTGGCGTATCCATCGTCACCACCAAGGGCAATGCCTATGGCCACGTGGTACTGCGCGGTGGCAACGGCAAGCCGAACTACGACTCGGTCAGCGTTGCCATTTGTGAGCAGGAACTGACCAAAGCCGGCATTCGCCCGAACATCATGGTCGACTGCAGCCACGCCAACTCCAACAAGGACCCGGCTCTGCAGCCGCTGGTGCTGGAGAACGTGGCCAACCAGATTCTCGAAGGCAACAACTCCATCGTTGGCCTGATGGTCGAGAGCCACCTGGGCTGGGGCAGCCAGTCGATTCCAAAGAATCTGTGCGACCTCAAGTACGGCGTATCCATCACCGATGCCTGCATCGACTGGGATACTACTGAGAAGAGCCTGCGCGGCATGCACGCCAAGCTCAAGGACGTACTGCCCAAGCGCCCTCGCGGCTAAGGGCGCAGCAACAATGAAAACGCCGGGCATTGCCCGGCGTTTTTGTATCCGCATTCACACGTAGGGTGGGCTTCAGCCCACCACCCCGAACCGACTCCTACTGGTGACGCGAACGTCGCTCCATGTAGCGCTCGACATAGGAGCACGACGGAATCACCGTGTAGCCCTTGCCTTCGGCATATTGCAGGGCATGCTCGGTCAGCGCGGCGGCGATGCCACGGCCACGCAGGCCGTTGGGTACGAAGGTGCGATAGATGTCCAGCGTCTGCTTGCCCAGATCCATATAGGCCAGATAGGCACGATCACCGTCGACGGTGGTCACGAACTGGTGACTCGCCTGGTCATGGTGGATGGACAACCCGTCGCTCATCTTCACTCCTCTAGCCGCAAACCGTTAGCGGCGCATCTATTTTTACTTCATACCGGTGCTTTGGCAAAAGCGCAAATTCCGCTGCCAATTCCGGCCACGCCATTGGCCAAGCTTATCAGCCGCCGAACCGCCCAGCCACGAGCAATCAGAAGCTCAAGACGGCAATGCAGAGCAGAGCCGCAATCACCGGGATAACTACCGTGATGACGAAGATATCCTTGTATGCCTGCTTGTGAGTCAGCCCCATGATCATCAGCATCGCGATCACCGCCCCGCAATGCGGCAGCGAATCGAGCCCGCCAGCGGTGATGTTGGCGATACGGTGCAGCACCTCGGGCTCCACACCCATCTCGAGATACCGCGGCGCCAGGGTCTGCATGAAAATCTGCAGGCCACCAGACGAGGAGCCGACTATCCCCGAGACCACGCTGACCGAGGCGAACACCGACAAAAGCGGCGGCAGATCCACCCCCAGTATCCATTGGGCGAATTGGGCGAAACCTGCGGTCTGAGTGACCACACCGCCAAAGCCGATCACCGCAGCGGTATTGAGCAGCGGCATGATCGCATCGTCAGCCCCCTGCCCCAGCAAGCCGACGGTATTGCGGCGCAACGCCGGAAACATCAGCACAGCCACCCCGGTAGCGATCACCAGGGCCAGACTGGGCCAGAGAATCGGCTGCGCCTGGCTGAAGGCCAACAGCCCACCCAGTGCCCCCTCGCCTGGCACAGCTGCACCAGACAGAGCGAGCAGGCGCGGCAGGAGAATGATCCCCAACACCACGATGATCGGCACCAACGCCATACCCCAATGCGGACCGCTACCCGGCACACCGGCCAACTGCTGCATACGCTCGTCCTGTGCGTTAGGCTCGAATCCCTCACCGCGCTCGCGCGCCAGGCGCCATTCACGCTGCAGATAGGCCATGCCCAGGCCGATCATCACCAGCGAGGCGAACAGACCAATCCAGGCACCGGCGAACAGGTCCGTACCCAGCGCACTGGCTGCGATCACGTTATGAATCGACGGAGAGCCAGGCAAGGCCGTCATGGTGAAGGTCCCCGCCCCCAGTGCAGTGGCGGCGCAGAACAATCGCTTGGGCAGATTGGCCTCGCGCATCAGGGTGATGCCCAGCGGATACATGGTGAAGATCACCACGAAAACTACCACTCCACCATAGGTGAGAACCGCACACACCAGCATCGCCACCCAGAGCGTGCGCTGCGTGCCCAGGCTACGGGTAATGGCCTGCGCAATACTGCTGGCTGCCTGGCTGGCCGCCATGACCTTGCCGAAGATCGCACCACAAAGAAACAACACGAAGAACTTGCCAGCAAAGGTGAATGCGCCCAAGGGGCCGAATGGAAAGTGCTCGAGCAGCGCACCTGATACGGCGACGCCATTGGTGAGAGCCACCAGAATCGAACACAGCAATGCGGCGATGAATATGTTCACCCCGCGCAACGCCATGAAGATTAGTAGCGACAAGCCCAGCAAAAGCCCCAAATTCCCAAGCATCTGCATCTCCCTCTTTTATTGTTTTAGTTTGAAAACCGGGACAGTTATAACAGCTCGTACAACCTCAGCACTGTATCGAATGCGTAACTGTCTATTTTTTAGCCAGCCCACGCAGGTTCTAGCCTTCAGCGTCCCGCCCAAAGAAAAAAAACTGCAACTCTTGCCCTGGCTCCGTTTACTTACTAAAAGTAATAGGTAGTATGTACGCCGGCTAATTTCCCGCAGTTGGGGAATTGCTCTTTATGGAAAACTCCACCTCAAGGGGAACACGATGAACAACGTTCTGAAATTCTCTGCTCTGGCTCTGGCCGCAGTTCTGGCTACCGGTTGCAGCAGCATGTCCAAAGAAACCGAAGCTCGTCTGACTGCTACCGAAGACGCAGCTGCTCGCGCTCAAGCCCGTGCTGACGAAGCCTACCGCAAGGCTGATGAAGCTCTGGCCGCTGCTCAGAAAGCTCAGCAGACTGCTGACGAAGCTAACGAGCGCGCTCTGCGCATGCTGGAAAAAGCCAGCCGCAAGTAATTGCGACTCGTTTTTTCGAAAGCCGCCCCAGGCAACTGGTGCGGCTTTTTTATTACCTGGCGGCGGCAAAAACTGAGTGCAACACCTGACCTTTCCGGTACGGTGCTGCCCCTATGTCTTATTCCGAACTCAGCGTTGAAGAACGCGCCACCATTCAAATCGGCCGTGCCCAAGGGTTCAGCCTG
>Ga0222660_1000024_pt1 | contig 111550 bp, 88 predicted proteins | sample AntAcemetagen549_FD_179832 | JGI IMG/M metagenome (GOLD analysis project Ga0222660, IMG submission 179832) | Saline water microbial communities from Ace Lake, Antarctica - #549 | ecosystem: Environmental > Aquatic > Non-marine Saline and Alkaline > Saline | place: Antarctica: Ace Lake...
GATATGACGACGTTTGCAACCCGGCAACTCGAGACGGCGCGGATCCAACCCCGGCTCCTTCATGAGCGTAGCATGAAGATCGCTGCGATAGCGAGGATTCTCCGACGCATCGAATCAGAATTCATCGGTAGCAGCCTGAACGGCTCCGCCTTTGATTTCACGACCTGCGATCCGCGCACGGAAACGGAAGGGAAGGCGGGGGGCCTATTTGGACCTCGCAGGCTCCCCGGGGAAACCCTGAACCTATTCGCTTCGCAAAGGACACACACGGGAGGAAGCCCAACGTCATATCAGCCTTCTAACCGTGGCGATACCCGCAGGAGCCGCCGCCTTTTCTACTTCGGCTAGAGTTTCGCGAGCAACTTGTCGTGAATGCCGTCGAAGCCACCGTTTGAGAAAACGATGATGACGTCGCCATCTTTCGCTTCGCTTTCGAGTCGGGCCACGATCGTATCCGCATCGGGCTCGTAAAAGGCAGGCGTTCCGGTGTCGCGGATCGTCTTCATCAACAGATCAGTGTCGAGACGCTCGTCCTCGGCGAGGCTGTCGGCGCGAGCCACTTCGGCAAGACACACCGCATCGGCTTCGCTCAAGGCAGCGGGGAGTGATTCCTGAAAAACATTCCGTCGCGTCGTGTTCGAACGCGGCTCAAAAACAGCCCAGAGGCGCGATCCTTCGTAGCGGCGGCGCATTCCGATGACCGCCTCTTTGATCGCAGTGGGATGATGACCAAAATCGTCGATCACAGTGATGTTGCGATCGGTCACGCCACGCACTTCCTGGCGACGGCGAACCCCCACGAATTTATCGAGAGCGCTGCGGATCTCGTCAGGCGTGACGCCACCGAAGCGCGCTGCGCAGATCGCCATGGCACCGTTTCTGACATTGAATTCCCCGTTCAAAGGCAGGAAATAAGTTTCCCCTTCAATCGTAAACCGAGTTCGTTCTGGCTCGTAAATGACATCGCTGATACGCGCTTCACAATCCTCGTGAAAACCGACCCGTTTCATTGGTGAGTGCCCTTGATCAGCGAAAACATCGAGACAGTTTTGATCATCGCCATTGAGGAGGACGATCCCATTTCCCGGAACGAGGCGAATCATGTGTCCAAATGACTTTTTAACGGCGGCGAGGTCGTCAAAAATATCGGCGTGATCAAACTCCATGTTGTTCACGATCGCCAATTCGGGCAGATAATGAATGAACTTGGAACGCTTATCAAAGAAGGCCGAATCGTATTCGTCCCCTTCCAGCACCGTGATATCGGAGTCAGTGAAACGGGCTCCTTGCTCAAGGTTTCCGGGAAGTCCCCCAATCACGAAGCTGGGATTTTTACCCGCCGATTCAAAGATCCAGGCAAGAATCGAAGAAGTCGTTGTTTTCCCATGGGTGCCGCTAACGACAAAATTGCGCTTTCCACGAAGAATTTGCTCACGAAGGAGCTCCGGCAACGAAGTATACTGGCGCTTTTGGCGCATCACCTCTTCGACTTCAGGATTCCCGCGACTTTGGGCGTTTCCGATGACAAATAGATCAACATCATCGGGAAGGTTCTCCGCCTTATAGCCATTGAGGACCTCAATCTCACGACTTTCGAGAAATCCCTTCATGGGATCGTAGACATGAGCATCTGATCCGGTAACGCGGTATCCAGCATCGCGAAAAGCGGCCGCTACAGATCCCATTGCGGTCCCGCAGATCCCCATAAAATACAAGTGTTTGTCCTTGTTTCCGTTGTCGCTCATATCAATAATTAATCTTCGTATCCAGCTGTGTGATACGCGTGTTTGGGTCGCTTCTTACTCTTTTTTTGACATCGGGGCAAATCTCTTTATGCCTCCTTACGAAACGGGTCGAATTTCTTTCCGCTAACTAAAAGGAGGATAAAAAAGGGGTGAAAGAGAAGACAGCTCACCCTTGACACTGCCGCCCGGAGAATAATGTTACGCATTTTTTTCCACGCCAACACGCAATTGACCCTGAGGGACCTTTCGTCGAAGTTTTATTATGAGTACGTTCGTTAAACACGAAGCCAAATCGTCAAAAGGAGTCAAATTTGCCCTGATCATCGGATTCGTATGGGCGATTCTTTTGGGTATCATCTGGGTAGCCTATCGCAACAGCGACGGCACCGGTGGAGGAATCATGAACTTCATCGGGCGGTTTCATATACTGATCGTCCATTTCCCTATCGGAATCATATTCCTGGGATTCATCATGCACGTCCTCACCTACCTGACGGCGTTTGCGCACCTTCAAAAATCCGTCTCATTTGTCCTCTGGCTTGGATTTTTGATGAGCATCAATGCCACCGTGATTGGCTACCTGCTCATGAGCGTCGAGGATTTCGGTGGTCGCGCCATGGATCTGCACATGTATTTCGGTCTCTCTGTCGTCGTATTCAGCCTCCTCGCGCTTGTATTTTCGATCAAAGGAAGCCGCGGACTCACCGGACTCACCCTCGCGTTTGCGGTGTCTGCCACGATGGCGAGCGGTCACTTTGGTGGCGCAATGGTGCACGAGGCGGATTACCTCACTGAGCATGCGCCGGAGGCTCTGAAGCCTGCGCTCCTTGTCGGACTTAATCATCAAGACAAACTCGATACCACTCTTGAAGGAGAGGATGACGCACCTGCCGAGATCCCTCTCGGTGAACGTGTTATTTACACCGATTTCGTGGTCCCTATCCTCGACAAGACCTGCAACGAGTGTCACAACGAAGACAAAATTAAGGGCAAGCTCCGCATGGACACCCACGAGTTGCTCCTCGCCGGTGCTGAAGAATCTGATTTTCCCACCGTGCTTCCAGGTGACTCCGCTGAATCTGAGATGATTCTTCGTGTCACCCTTCCCACTGATGATGACGATTTCATGCCGCCAAAAGGCGATGGCTTAACCGAAGATGAAATCAAACTTCTGAGTCTTTGGATCGATGCTGGCGCAAAGCCCGAGATGAAGCTCGCCGAGCTGGGTGATGATCCCGCCATCGAAGCGCTCGCGCTCGCCGTTGAAGCAACCCACGCCGCGAGCGGCGAAGAGGTCGACGAGACAGCGATCGCCGCCTACGTATCGATTTGGGATACATTTTCTCCTGAAGAACAAGAGGCCCGCACCGCTGAAGTGATGGAGTCAGCAGGAAAATACCACTTTTCGGTGATGCCAATCTCTGCAGAGGACGCCCGCCTCCGGGTCAACGTGATCAACGCGTCGAAAGAGTTTGGCGACGATCAGATCAAACTTCTCGAGCCGGTCGCCGATCAAATCATCTGGCTGGATCTTGCCCGCAGTCAAATTACCGATGAAAGCCTGAAGACCGTTGGAAAGATGCGGGCGCTTGAGCGACTTCATTTGGAAAATACCAAGACGACCGACGCGGGCGTTGCTCAGCTAGGGAACTTAAAACAGCTCGAATACCTCAATCTCTACGGAACCGGCGTTGGAAACGGAGTCTTTGAGACCTTCGGCAAACTTCCGAATTTGAAGAAAATCTATCTCTGGCAAACCAAAGTCGACGCGGCGGAAGCGAAAGCATTTGAGCGAAGCGTGAATCTTGAAATCAACACGGGAGTTGATCTCGCCGCAGCATCGGCTGCCGCTTCCGCGAAAGCCAAGGAGAAGCCCGAGCCTAAGAAGGAAGCCGCCCCTGCTCCGAAACCGGCTGCCAAGCCCACTCCGAAGCCCGAGCCCGAGAAAGAAGCCGCCCCTGCTCCGAAGCCGGCTGCCAAGCCCACTCCGAAGCCTGAGCCGAAGAAGGAAGCCGCCCCTGCTCCGAAACCGGCTGCCAAGCCCACTCCGAAGCCTGAGCCTAAGAAGGAAGCCGCCCCTGCGGAAACTAAGAAAGCGGAATAGTGCCTCCTGAGACACCATTCCTGCTTAAGCCGCGTAATTTTCCCGACGTTAAATTGAACTGAAACGATCGTTTGTGATCTAAACTAAGATCGAATCACCTATCATGCACTCTGCTCATTTTCTTCGCCTTCTCGCCATTCCGGTGCTGGGCGCTCTCCTCTCTTCCTGCGGCGATTCGTCGGACCCGACCGTTCTCGTGGAGCGGCAACTGACGTCCTCGGAAAAGTCTTTCAACATTACTGAGACCTCCCGGGAACGATTCCGTTATCAGACGCAGCCTGCCGCTTCCAGCGACGGGGCTTCGGCAGATTCAGGCTCGGGCAATCCGCAACTCACCTACAACACCCCTGAGGGGTGGGAGGAAAAACCGGGTTCTGCGATGCGGGATGTGAATTTCGTATTCGGTGAAAAAGGAGAAGGCTCCTGCTACCTCGCCCGACTTCCCGGAGCGGGAGGCGGTATCGTCGCCAACGTGAATCGCTGGCGCGAGCAATTCAAAGCCGATCCTCTTACCGAAGTGGAGATCAGCGATCTCCCCAAGATGGCTCTTTTCAAACAACCAGCCACCCTCGTCGAGGTGGACGGCCCCTTCGCCCCCGGGATGGGGAGCACCGACACTTTTGAGGACTTCCGCCTTCGCGGTCTCATTCTTGCCTCCAGCGCCGGTGCCGTGTTCGTAAAGATGACAGGGCCTAAAGAGCTCATCGCCGCCAACACTCAAGCCTTTAACGAGTTTGTTTCCTCACTGGATGTGAAGACAAACTGATTTTCCCTTTTCGAACCAACAGCCCCATGGCAAAGAATTCCATCGATTGGTCCCCAGGCAACTGGCCGAAGCTGCTTTTCAGCTTCTTCACTTCCTTTAAACTCGCGACGACTGTGTTGTTCCTCATGACTCTGGTGACCCTTTTCGGGACGCTCGATCAGGTTGACAACGGTCTCCACGCCGCCAAAGGAATCTATTTTCACTCGTGGTTCATCAACGAACGGATGGGGAGCATTCCCGTGATTCTTCCGGGCGGCATGCTGCTCATGATCATCCTTTTCGTCAACATGACGCTGGGGGCAATCATCAAAGTTCGCAAACGGTGGCGCGGCGCGGGACTTCTCATTTCCCACTCCGGAATGCTGATGCTTCTTGCCGGAGGTTTTATCACTAACAAATTCGCGACTGACGATTACATCGCGCTCTATCCGGGAATGTCCGCGAGCAAAGTCGAAAGCTACCGCGAATGGCAGCTCGAAGTCATGCCCCTTGCAGAAGATGGTAAGGCCGAGAATGCCTGGTATTATCCAGCCGACGCCCTCCAGTCCGTTCGCGCGGACGAACAACGCGTCATCAAGACAGAGTCACTTCCCTTCGATGTCGTGATCAACGGATTTTCAAAGAACGCGACGCCGATTCCGACCAGCGCGCCGATGTCCGCGAGCGTCTCTGGAAAAGAGATCGACGGCTTCAAACTCTCCCCTCAGAAGGCGTCTAAAGAAGCCGAGCAAAATCTTCCCGGAGCCTACCTCGAATTCCGCCCCAAAGAGGGTGGCGAGCCTATCGAAGCAATTCTCTGGGCCGGCTCCTACTACTTTGATCCGCGCGAAGAACCGATGCCCTTCACCTTTAAAGTGGGCGAGCAACTCTACGGGGCTCTTCTTGCCAAAAAGTCCCGCCCCCTCCCCTTCGAGGTCCGCTTGGACGAGTTTATTTTTGAACGCCATCCCGGGGTGACGACACCAAGGAATTACGAAAGCCGCATCACTCGGATCGAGGATGGTGAGCCTGACAAAGCCCTTGAAATCAAGATGAACGAGCCAATGCGCTATGAGGGCTACACCTTTTTCCAGGAATCCTTCGGCCCCGCGGGATCGAATCCCGGCGATGACATGTATTCGCAGTTCGCGGTCGCGAAAAACCCCGCTGATCAATGGCCCCTCTGGGCTCTCGTCGTCAACGGAATCGGCCTCGGCATCCATTTTGTCATCATGCTCGTGAGCTACTCCAGCCGCGCGAGAAAGAAACGTTCAGCGATTGAAGCAACCTCATGAAACCCTCCTTACTGATCCCCCTTACCCTCTTGGGCCTCTATGCTCTCACCCCGAGTGTGTCAGCCCGCGAAGTGCCCAAAGTTGAGCTGCAAAATTACCAGCCGTGGGAAGAGGAAACCGTTCACGCCTTTGAAAACATCCTCGTTCAGGACGGCGGTCGCGTGAAACCGATCTACACGATCTCCCGCTTCACGCTGATGCAGTTCAGTGGAAAAACGACTGCCAAGTTCGAGACAAAAGATGGCGAGCAGCACAGCCTGCACTACGCAGAATGGATGCTCGATGTCCTCTTTCGAGGTGAAATCGCCAAAAGTCTGCCCGTTTTCGTGGTCGACGATTCCGAGGCGGTCGTTCAAATCGGGGTTTCCCCGAAATCACGCCGGGATCGTTATTCCTACAATGAGCTCGTAACCGGGCGCGCCAAACTCGCCGAGCTCGGCGCAGAATATGCGAAAAAGCAGCAGAAGTTTCTCGATAGCGAGAAAGACAATCAGTACGAACTGGATCGCATCGAAGGAATGATCCTGACACTGGGCCGCAACATCAGCTCGTTTGAGTTTTTACTGGGCCAGTTCGGTTACGCCCGAAAGGGAGAAATCCTCGTGAACGCGGATATTCTTTCTCCTGAATTCCAGGAACTCGCCAAGACCCTGGATCCCGTCGAGATGCTCACGAAGATGCCGGAGATGACGCTCGACCAGCTCTTCCAGACCGTCCGCCAGCCAATGGGTAATTCGGAGGACGAGAGAATGTTTGCGGACGCACTTCGTCTCTTCTTCTTCCACGCCAACTCGGGTCGCGGTCTCGATCTCTTCCCGCCTCAAGAAGATGCGAACGAAGATTGGAAATCCTCCGGCGATGTCATGCTCGCCGCCCTCGAAAAGAAAGAGCTTCGCGAATGGGGAACTAAACAGCTTGGAAAGATCCAGGCCATCACCGCTGCTCAGGGTGAGAGCGAAGAGGCTTTTCGCAGCGCACTCCAGTCGTTCTCCGATCAGCAGCACGAGACAGCCGAGGCTCGAGGCCAGGGCGTCCGCTCAGAAATGGAGATTTCGCTCTACCGCGGAAAGTGGTTTTCACGAGCCCTCGTGTGTTTTGTGATCGGATTTGTGGTTCTCGCTTTCAGCTGGTTCGCACCGGGAACACGCTTCAGCAAGATCATGATCTTCGCGGCAAGCATGCTCGCGCTTATCGGACTAATTCTCGATATCTATGGGATCACCCTGCGATCAATCATTCGACAACGACCACCGATCACCAATCTCTACGACACCGTGATTTTCATCACCGCTACGGCGGTCCTTCTCGGGCTCATTATTGAATGGTTCACCCGAATCGGAATCGGTGCTCTCGTCGCAATCTCGGCAGGTTTTGCCGGTATGTTTCTCTCGATCAAATACGAGGCAAAAGAAGCGACTGATACGATCACGCAACTCATGGCGGTCCTCGATACTAACTTCTGGCTCGCGACCCACGTCACGATCATCAATATCGGTTACGCCGCGGGTCTCGTTGCCGCGATCTTCGGGATCATCTACCTCTCAGGGAGATTCGTCGGCCTCCTTACCGGGCGCCAAAATAAGGACCTCTATAAGTCGCTCACGCGGATGAACTACGGCGTAATCTGCTTCTGTCTCTTTTTCTCTCTCGTCGGCACTGTCCTCGGAGGGATCTGGGCAAACTACAGCTGGGGCCGATTCTGGGGCTGGGACCCTAAGGAAAACGGGGCTCTCATGATCTGTCTCTGGACGCTTGTAATTCTGCACGGCAGGATGGGCGGAATGATCCGTGAACTCGGCGTCAATATGTGCAGCATCATTCTCGCAATCATCGTGACTTTCAGCTGGTGGGGCGTGAACAATCTCGGGGTTGGCCTGCACAGCTACGGGTTTACAGACGGCGTCTGGGGCGCTCTCTTCTCCTCTTGGGCCGTCATGGGTCTCTTTCTCGCGATGGGTGTCATCATCTGGTTTGTAGAGCGAGCTAAGAAAGCGGATAATTCAAAAGGCTCTAAAGCAACCACTTGAGCGCAAATTCGAACGGAAAAGGCAAAAAGAAATGCCTCCATCTTCCAATTGGCAAAATTAAAAACCGTGACTAGAATCCTTTCATGGCAATATTTCTTGGAATCATCATCGCAGTCGCATTTATGCTCCTCGGAGCAGCCGCTTTCCGCTACCTTTTGAAGGGGGGCTAGTAAAAAAGGCCAGTTTCTTTCCTCGCAATAATGTGACTTTATTGCCGGAAGAACCTGCCCAACTTTTTACGATTGCCCTCTCTTTCCAATGGCCGGATTCAAATTCAGCGGTGACGCAGGGGCGATAGTGTTCGCGATTCTTTCTGGGCTTTCAGCCCTTTTCATGATCGCCTGGATATTTGAAACAGGAGGTTGTCGGGACAGCTACGGCCCGAAAATCACCCCTCTGCCGGTCGCCGCTGAATCATCAGTAGATCAGAAGGAAGTGTCTGAAGCTCGCAAAGCGCTTGCCGGGGAATCAGCACGACGAGCCGAACTCGCGAATGAACTTCGGGAAAGCGAAGACGATCGGAGATCTCTCGAAGAGGAAAACGCGATTCTCGAAGCGCGGCTCGAAAAGCTTAAAGCAGCGGCCTCGAGTGATTCGGCCACCGAAGGAAAGCTCGCCGACCTGCGCCTCAAGCTCAAAGCACTCGAGAGCGAGAACCTCTCCATCTTGATGAAACTCAAAGATTCCGGTGAGGGCGCACGGGAAATCGGAATACTCACTGCTGAGCTCGCTGCAATAAAATTCAAATTTGACGCCGAAACCAAAGCTTCAAAGGAAGCAAATAAATCGCTTCTCACACTGATGCAATCAGCGGCAGAGAAAGAGAAGAATCTCCTCGTGCAAATCGAATCTCTCAAAGGGACAATGTCTGGAGACGCCGAGTCCGGAGACGCCGAGTCTCGAGACTTAAAGAAAGTCTCTGCCGATCTTGAAGCGCTCAAACTATCGTTCGCCGACAAAGCAAAAATTGCTTCGGCCCAGCTCGTGAAATTGAGAGACGAAGTCGCTGCACTCACCAAAAAGCTCACCTTGGATGCGAAAGCCTGTGATGCGGCGAAGAAAAAGCTTCTTTCTGAGATCAACAAACTCAACGGCGAACTCGACTCGCTTAAAAACGGAGGCAAGCAGAAGCGCGCAGGCGACTTCCCTGATCTCCCCATTTTCGTGAATACCCCTCTCCAGCTCAAGGCCGGAGTTCGCCCTCTCATCATCGACCTCAGAGGGATCAGCGAAAGAGCGGCTGTGCGCGAGGCGACCCACAAAAAGATCATCGCTCAAGGAAACTCCAACGCCAAGAACGTCGTCTCATTTGACTAGGGCTCTTCTGAGGTAACTGCCGCAGAGGGAAGGGAACTCGAAGGTAAGCTAAAAAGCCCGGCAAAGGAATGAAGCTTCCCTCGCTTGGCTGCGCCCCGATCGATCGCGATGCCAATTCCAAACACGAACTTTCTTCGAAAAGCCCGTCAAGCGTTGCTCAGGAAGTCGCCAAAATTGCAGGAATTGCAGGACTCGGTGATGCCACACGCTCAAGCTGTCTCCTTCGCTCAGACAAAACAATTCGACGAGAAGGTTCTCACTCCCCAGCGCATCGCAGAAGTCTGGGTGACAACGTAATACCCGATTCCCCCGCGCTGGCCCGGAATCCTCCCTAGAGAACGATCTGGAATCAAGCAGGCAATCAGGCCCGCCAATATGCGGGCCTTTTTGTATCAAAATTTTAACTGGTGACGACTCACAATCCGCGTATCCGTGAAGAAGTTCTTTTTAGGCGACCATTTCCATCATGGCCAAACGAAAAACCAAAATCATCGCCACGCTCGGCCCCGCGACCGACTCCTCAGAAAAGATCGGACGCCTCATCGAAGCCGGTGCCAACATTTTCAGACTGAACATGAGCCACGCCCAACACGATTGGGCTCGAGACGTCGTTACGAAGATCCGCGAACAATCCGAGAAGCTGAGCACTCCCGTCGCGACTCTAATCGATCTCCAGGGCCCCTCGATTCGGACCGGTGAAGTCGATGGAAAACTCAATCTAAAAAAAGGAGATATTGTTGAATTTCGGAACGCTTCATTGAAACCCGGCTCGGATCTTTCCGTGACAACTAACTACGATGGACTTCATAAAGATGTCGCGGTCGATGACGTCATGCTCGTCGACAATGGAGCGCTTCATTTCAAGGTCCAAAGAATCGACGCGGGGCGGCTCACTTGCGAAGTGCTCACCGATGGCAAGATGGGTTCCCGACGGCACATCAACCTTCCTGGAATTCGGGTGAACCTCCCTGCGCTCACGAACAAAGACCTCCTCGATCTCGATCTTGCCGCCGAGCTCCAAGTCGATTTTGTGGCGATCAGTTTCGTCCGCGATGCCGAGCACATTCGCTATCTTCGCGAAAAACTCGCTGAGTCCGACTCCCGTGCCAAAATAGTCGCCAAAATTGAAGATCAGGAGGCCGTTAAACATCTCTCTGAAATCATCAGGGAGTCTGACGCGGTCATGGTTGCCCGGGGCGATCTCGGTATCGAAGTTCACATTGAGGAACTCCCTGTGATTCAGCGACTCATCCTCAAAGAATGTGCCCGGATTGGCCGCAAGGTCATTGTCGCGACGCACATGCTCGAGTCGATGATCGAAAACCCTGTCCCGACACGAGCAGAAGTCACCGACGTGGCGAACGCTGTTTTCGAGCAGGCAGATGCGGTCATGTTGTCCGGAGAAACCTCAATCGGACAATATCCCATCCAATGCATCGAGATACTCGATCGAATCGCAACGCGCATGGAGCGCGAGCCCGGAGCCGGGTTCTGCCACGAAATTGAACTGAGGACCGAAAAACAGCACACCGTAAAGTCGGCCGTAGTTCTCGCCAACTCCCTCGAGGGCTCAAAGATGCTCATTTTCACAGCAAGAGGTGTCCTCGCCAACTACGCGGCTCATCAGCGTCCCACCGAGGCTGATATCTTTGCCTTCTCTCCCGATGAACGCGTCGCGCGAGCCCTGTTAATGAACCGGGCCGTGACGCCCTTCACGATGGAGATGGAAGACAGCCCACCGGAGACGATTCTCAAGGCGGTCGCGATGCTAAAAGAAAAAGGCCTCGTCGCCGATGGAGATCCCCTCGTCATCCTCAGCGATATTCTTGATCGCGACTTTGACACGGAAGCGATCCTCGTGAGGAAAGCATGAACCTTTCGAATTACGAAACGATGGATCCCAACTTGCTGGTTGGTCTCGTGAACACGGCGCTCAGGAACGACTGCGAGGACATCGCCGATCTCGCAAAAACACACGATCTCAATCGAGACACGCTTGAAGATCGCCTGCGCTCAATGGGCTACCATTACATCGCAGAACAAAACCAGTTCAAGGCTGGAGTTTGATCAAAGCGACGGAACGAAATTCGTTTCGATGACTCCTAAAAAGCGAATCAGGAAGCAAAGAGACGCCCGCTGGGCAGGGATTGGGAAGATCCTCCCTACTCCCTACTCCCTACTCCCTACTCCCTACTCTCTACTCTCTACTCCCTCTCACTTGTGTGCGTCAACGACTGCCTGGAGCTCGGCACGCTTCACACCCGCTGGGGCCTCGACTGCAGAAAACCTCGCACGCGCCGCAGCAGCCTGCTCCACCGTCACCGCAGAAGCACTGTTGCCCCAGCTGTTACGCACGTAGGTCAAAACCGCAGCAAGCTTCTCGTCATCGAGGGCTGCACCGAGAGACATCATCATACCCATGTAATCCATGTTCTCTTTCGCAATTCCTTTGAGAAGAACGAGAAGCGGAATATCGGGATCCCCAAGAAGCGTTTCTGAACCATGAAAACTGGGAGCCATGAGAGCAGGGCCTGCCTTGATACCGGCACCATCGCCACCGTGGCAGGCGGCACACATCGCATAGGAAGCTTGCCCGAGAGTCATCACAGCAGGATCAATCGCACCTCCAGTTGCGACGAGAACGGTTGCGGGCTTGGCCGCGGCGGCTCCTGCGGGCGCATCCACTTTGGCAACGGCAGCGGTTGCGGCGGCTGGCTCTGTAGCAGGAACGACGGCAGCCACCTCTACAGGCTTCACTGGCTCCTCGCGGGTTCCTTTAATAAACGCTGATCCTACGATTCCCAACATGACAATCAATGCCAGCGGCACCAAGACAAGAAATGCGTTTCCGATAAGGGAAACAACGGGACTTTTCGATTCGTGTGATTCGTCGCTCATAGCAGGGGGAAAAAAGCCTTTTTTTGAAGGAAGTCAACGCGAATAGCACAAGCGCGCACATCAATTATTACGTGAGTTCACGCAACAAAGGTGCCTAAAAATGATTCTCGCCTCCAAACAATCGCCTCAAGGCAGAACCGGACGCACTTCATTTCCATCCGCATCGTGAGGATACTGAGCATCGTGTGCCTCGAGCGAGGCGATCAGACCTTTCATAAGACGTTTCAAATCTGCGGGATGTGACTCAGCGAGATTAGTCGATTCATACGGATCGTCGGCCAAATTGAAGAGTTGGTAATGCCCACCCTCGAACTGAATAAATCCTCCCGTAGTCGGAATTTCAGGCAGGGCATGGAAAACCACTTTCCAGTCCCCGTCTCTCCATGTCGTGAAATAATTGCTGCGATGGACTCCATGAGGATAATGCATCAGGAACTGCTCTTCCCGTGAATCATCGGCTGATCCGGTAAGTAAAGTCTGAAGCAGCTCTCCGTCGAACGGATGCCCACGAGGAGCTTCGGCACCTACAGCCTTTAAGACCGTCGGAAAAAGATCGGTCACATTAGCAACCTGACTGTGAATCACCCCTTCAGGAATCACCAACTCTTGCTGCAACGAATTGGTGGGGTCCGGTTTTGCCCAGGCCGCGATGAATGGCACTCGCATTCCCCCTTCGTAATGAGCTCCTTTTTTTCCACGAAGCGGAGCCGCGCAAGCGACCTCGTGCTGATTCCCTAGAGGCGCATCACTGCCATTGTCTCCGAGAAAGAAAATGAGCGTGTTCTCGGCAATTCCGAGTGCTTCGAAATGATCGAGCATGTCACCAAGAGATTTGTCCATCCCTTCGACGAGCGTGGCAAACGCCTGGGCACTTGCCGGTTTGCCTGAGTCCTTGTAATGATCGGCAAAACGCGGATCAGATTCAAACGGGGCATGCACCGCGTAGTGCGAGAAATAAAGATAGAACGGCTTTTCCGCGTCCACCGTTTCCGAGACCCGCTTTTTTGCCTCGAGCGTGAGTGCCTCCGAGAGAAACGTATCGGTCCCGTGGTAGGCATCGAGATGCGGCACGGCGTGATGGGCCCGTTTCGTGAGCGCCCCGTAACCCTTCTCCGCGTAGTAGCTGCCAGGCGCCCCGAAAGACGCTCCCGCGACATTGACATCGAATCCCAAATTCAAAGGCTCCGATCCTTCGTGGTCGTTGGGCCCAAAGTGCCCTTTCCCCACATGGATCGTGCCATAGCCGGCTCCTGACAGTATTCCCGGCAGGGTAGTATCTCCTTTTCCAAGGCCGGCCCAGTCCCAGTCTGCGGGCCCGTTGGCACCGGCATTGTCACTGCGCGGATTGATCCAGTTCGTGGCATGGTGGCGTGCCGCATTTTGACCGGTCATGATCGAGATTCTCGTCGGAGAACACACGCTCATCGCATAAAACTGATTAAAACGAATTCCCTGTGCCGCGAGCCGCTCCATCGACGGAGTTCGATAAAAGTCATTCAGCGGGTGCTTTTGAGGCGCCCCCCTATCATCGGTCAGAAAAGGAACCGATGTGTCCATCACACCCATGTCATCAACGAGAAAAACAACGATATTGGGTTTCTCGGCGGCAAGCAATCCGGCGCAAGAGGACAAAACCGCGGTGAGTAAAAAGAGAAATCGACACTTCATAATGCGCTAAGCATATCGCCTCCCGACTTGAATTCCAGCCCCGCATCGGAACGGATTCAAGTGAGCCGGAAAGACAATTTTATGAAGGAATTTCCTTCCCGAACAGATCGAGGAATGCCAAGATCGAGGTACCCATGAAAGCACTTGCATACTTTCTTATCATCCCGGCTGCGATGATCCTTTATTTATTTCTCGCAACCAGCTTTGGGTTTTACCAGCGCCACCCGGTGATCCCTTTTCTCCTTATGTTTGTCGGGATCTCTTTTCTGATCCGACTTCTCTTTGTGAAGTTCACTCTCCTTCGCCTATTCCTCGCCCTGACAGGGCTATCTCTCGCCGGATCTTTCGGTTGGTGGACCCTTAGCTATTCCAACTATGCCGCGATCGAGAATCCCGTCGCGGTCGGTGATAGCGCAGATGTCATGGCGCTCGAGTTAACCGACTCAGCGGGTGAAACGAGAACCCTCGGGGAGATTCAGGGAGAATCGGCTGCGATCATGCTCACATTTTATCGCGGTTACTGGTGACCTTTTTGTATTACGGAGCTGGTTCAGCTTCAACGCAATAAAAAGTCCTTCGATGATGCCGGAGTCGCCCTCGCTGCGGTCTCGATCGACGCCGGTGAAGCGTTGCGGCTGTCGAAATCGAAGTCAGGTGCCACGTTTCCGATTCTATCGGACAGCGAAGGCAAACTGATCGACCGTTTCGGGCTGCGACATGAGGGAGGAAACGCCATTGACGGATCCGATATCAGCCGCCCCGCAGTCATCGTTCTCGATCGCAGTGGCAAGGTGATATACTCCGACTACACCGACAACTACCGCGTTCGACCTTCCGCCAAAAAGACCGCTGAAAAGCTGAGCGAGATGCTCAAGTAGAAATGGTGGATTCAAGTTGCCCGGTTCTTGAAGTTGTCGCACCCATCGAGGCCGAAGAAATCGAGGCGATGGCGCGAACGATCTGGCCTCTGGTCTATTCAGAGATGATCTCGACCTCGCAAATCGAATACATGCTCGACTCGATCTACTCTCCGGATCGAATCCGAACAGAGATTCAAGAAAGCGGTATTTCCTACTTCTGGATCATGGGAGATGGAGAGCGGATTGGTTTTCTCGCTGGAGGCCCCCGCGAAAGCGGACCTGAAAACGAGCTCCACAAAATTTACACCCACCCAAGTTGTCATGGAAGCGGAATGGCGGGACGCGGATTGGAAGCCTACTTCGAACATGTCCGCCAAGGAGGAGGGAATCAAATCCATCTCAGGGCGAATCGTGAAAATGGAAGAGCCTTGTCCTTTTACCAAAAACACGGTTTCACGATCGCGGGCGAAGACAAGGCATCGATTGGGGATGGATTCTATATGGATGATTTCCTCCTTTCGAAGAAATTGTGAGGTGGCGTGATCGCGAGCCCTGCAACATCGCTATTCCGTTCCAGCTTAGCGAGACTACCTCTCACTAGAGATGTTCGCTTCACAAAGAGTTATCCGGAGTTCGATCGGCTTTTCCATCGCCGCCGGGCTTCTCATGCTCACTGCTTCCGCGAGCGCGGTTGATTATCTTCGCGACATCAAACCTGTCTTGAAGGCTCGATGCTACTCCTGCCACGGAGCGTTGAAGCAAAAAGCCGATCTGAGAGTCGATACCGCTCTATCGATGATTGCAGCAAAAGCGGTTCTCCCCGGAGACGCGGCAGGGAGCGAACTCATTAAACGTATCTCCAACGAGGACGACGACGAACGAATGCCGCCGGAAGGGCATGCGCTGAAAGAGGATCAAATTGCTGCAATCCGAAGCTGGATTGCTTCGAACGCTCCACTTCCCAAGGACGAAGCCGCCGAGGATGACCCGCGATCGCACTGGTCCTTTCAAGCGATTCAGAGGCCCCCGCTCCCTGCGGACTCCGACCAAGCAAATCCTGTCGACCGATTCCTCGCCGCAAGGCAAAAAGAGGCGGGCCTGATAACGCAGGCTCCCGCGCTTCGAACGATCCAGTTGCGTCGGCTCTACATTGATTTGATCGGGCTCCCCCCAACTGAAAAGCAACTGAAGGACGAACGCCCGTGGGAAACGATCGTGGATGAGTTGCTCGCGAGCCCCCATCACGGAGAACGCTGGGGACGGCACTGGATGGATATCTGGCGCTACTCAGACTGGTACGGACTTGGAGCGCAGCTCCGCTACTCACAGAAACATCTCTGGCACTGGAGAGACTGGATCGTCGAATCTCTCAACGAAGACAAAGGCTACGATGAGATGATCATCGAAATGCTGGCCGGAGATGAGATCGCTCCGGAAGATCCCGAAACGCTGCGGGCGACCGGATTCCTCGCGAGAAATTACTTTCTCTTCAACCGCACGACCTGGCTCGACAGCACGATTGAGCACACCGGGAAAGCATTCCTCGGACTCACCTTCAACTGCGCCAAATGCCACGACCATAAATACGACCCCATCGAAGCGGAAGACTACTATCGCTTTCGCGCGATTTTCGAACCACATCAAGTGCGGCTCGATCCTGTCCCCGGCGTCACCGACTTCGAAAAAGATGGACTGCCCCGTGTCTTCGACAATCACCTTGATGCCGAGACGTTTCTTCATCAGCGCGGTGATCCCAAACAGCCTGACAAGGAACTCAAAATCACTCCGGGAGTGCCGCGATTCCTCTCACAATTCGCAACGAAGATCGAGCCGGTGAAACTCCCGCTACCGGCGTATGCGCCCGGGACCCAACCCTTCGTTCAACGGGATCATCTTGCTGCTGCGGACACCCTCGTGGAAAAAGCGCGAGAGAATCTTGAAAAGGTAAAAGTGGAAATGGCGAAAAACGCCACTCTCGAGAAATCTCCCGCGAAGAAAGCACCCCATGATTCCGAATCGAATTTCCCACTCGAAGATGACTTCACCGCCTTCAACCCTTTACTTTGGACTCTGCAGGGGAACGGGCTCGCCTATAAGAACGGACATCTCGAACAAATCAACCCCAGCAGGGAACCGGGGCAACTGGTCTCGAAGCATCCCCTTCCCCGCGACTTTGAGGTGACCTGTCGATACACGACAACCGGAGGCCCCACCTACCGCTCAATCTCATTTCGATTCGACCGGGACGAAGCGGGAAAGAACGCCAATTTCATTTACACGAGTGAACACGCCCCGGGACCTAAAGTGCAGGCGGCCTACACCGAAAACGGAAAGACCACTTACCCCGCTGATGGTCGGGCAAAAAAGAGCGAAGCAACAGGCAAACCACAGGAACTGCGGATCGCGGTTCGGGACCAGCTTGCCAATGTCTGGCTCAACGGAGAATTCGTGCTCGCCTACACCTTCCCGGGGAGGCGCGCGGACGGTCATTTTTCGCTCTCAGCCTTCGACGCCACCGCAGAGTTTCATTCGATTCGGATCGAAGCGCTGGGGAGAGACGTCCAGTTCACGAAGTCGAAAAACACATCCGAGTCGGATTCTGAGGAGTCGCTCGACAAGACACTTCGTCTCGCAGAGCTCGAGCTCGAATCGGCCATTGCCGGGCAAGAATCAGTTAAAGCGACGATTGCGGCTGACACGGCCCACTACGACAAAACAAAGGCCCCTGCCCCAGCCCTCGAAAAAGCGGCCACTGAAGGTCAGATAAAGGAGATGGAAGCGAGAGCCGCGTTTGAAATGGCGAAGCATGAAGGCGGCGACAAAAAGAAACTGAGTGCGGCGACCGCGCTGAAGAAAAAGGCGGAGGGACAACGTGAGGCTCTCCAAAATGGAACAGCCGCTTACAAATCCTTGCGAGCCTCCCGCAAAGCACTCGAGACACCAGCCCATAAGGTAGAGGACTACCCTTCAGTCTACCCGGAAGAATCCACGGGGCGCAGGACGATGCTCGCGAAGTGGATTACCGCCCCGGAAAATCCTCTTACCGCGAGGGTCGCGGTCAACCACGTCTGGATGAGGCACTTTGGCGAACCACTCGTCGAAACCGTTTCCGACTTTGGACGCCAGGCGAAGAAACCGATCCACCATGACCTACTGGATTTCCTCGCCGCCGAATTCATCGAATCGGGCTGGAGCTTTCGCCACCTCCACCGCCTTCTCGTCACCTCCCAAACCTATCAGCTCTCTTCCTCCAACCGGGGCGCTTCCGGAGAGAACCTGCAATTGGACCCGACCAATTCTCTTTATTGGAAAATGAACCCCATGAGAATGGAGTCCCAGGTCGTCCGTGACAGCCTCCTTCATCTCGCGGGAGACTTGGATCTCACCACAGGAGGCCCTTCGCTCGATTCCGGCAATGCGAAGAACCGGCGCAGCCTCTACTTCACTCACTCCCCGGATAAGCTCGATCAGTTTCTCACGACCTTTGACGATGCCGATTTGTTGCAGTGTTATCGCCGCAGCACGAGCATTGTTCCGCAACAGGCCCTCGCGCTCTCCAACAGCGCCATGTCACTTCAAAGCGCCGAAAAGATTGCCACGAAGATTGGTCTCGAGCGCGCTCAGAAAGACTTCATCACCGCTGCCTTCGATCTCATTCTCGGTCGCTCTCCAGATTCTTCTGAGGTTGAAGCCTGCGAAACATTTCTGAGCGAACTGGCAACCCTTTCCGCTGAAGAATCGAATTCATCAGCGACCCGATTCAGAAACCAACTGGTCCACGCCCTCTTAAACCACAATGACTTTGTCACCGTCAGATAATAAATCGTGAGCAAGCATCTACATCTCCCCGCCTCGTCATTTCTACACCGGCGCCAATTCCTTCACCGAGCAGGCCTTGGCTTCGGAGGGATCGCCTTGCAGTCTCTTTTACAAGAGGACGGCTTTGGCGCTGGCGCTCATTCCGCATTTGACGGGAAGCCTCAGTTCGCCCCCAAAGCCAAAAACGTGATCTGGCTTTTTATGCGTGGCGGGGTCAGTCACATGGAGAGTTTTGATCCCAAGCCGATGCTCACCCAATACGCAGGCAAAAGCATTGACGAAACACCCTACGCTCACGTTCAGGATCCCGATCGGTTGAAGAATGTCAGGGTTGTTGTTGTCAATGATGCGAACGGAAAACAGCGGAATGTGATTTACCCGCTGCAAGTAGGTTATCAAAAATACGGACAAAGCGGAACCGAAGTGAGCGACTGGTTTCCCCACATCGGCTCCTGCGTTGATGATATCTCGGTGATCCGGTCGATGTGGACGACGGACGACAACCACGGGGCACAGGTTCAATTTCACTCCGGCAAGCACCGCCTCGACCCTCCCGCACCAACGATCGGTGCGTGGGTCAATTACGGCCTTGGTTCGCTCAATGACAATCTTCCCCAGTTCATTAGCATGGGACCCCGATACTTCGACAAAAAGGACGGCCATTATCTGGGCCCGGCCTACGATGCCGTGAAACTCAAAATCGACCTGAAGAACCCGCTCGATTATGCGAAACCGGAAAGTGACCTCAGCGGCGAGGAACAAGGTCTTGGCTTCGGCCTCGTCAATCGCCTGAACCGGCTCGCAAAGAATCACTATCCTAACGACCCCTCACTCGAGGCCCGCATCAAGTCCTACGAACTCGCCTATCGAATGCAAACGGCGGTTCCTGATGTGATCAATTTCGACAACGAAACCGAAGCCACGAAGAAACTCTACGGACTTGACCAAAAAGAAACGAAATCATTTGGTGAACAGCTTCTTGCCGCAAGAAGACTTTCTGAACGGGGCGTTCGCTTCATCCAGATTATGCACGGGGACGGCGCCGCAGGTGCCTGGGATCAGCATTCAAAACTGAAGGAAAAACACTCCGAGCTGGCCGGACAGGTCGACAAACCGATCGCGGGACTTTTGAAAGACTTAAAACAACGCGGCCAACTGGACGAAACACTCGTTGTCTTTGCGACCGAATTCGGACGGACCCCCGGAACTCAGGGAAGCGATGGCCGGGATCATCATCCCTACGGCTTCAGCGTTTGGATGGCAGGAGGAGGCGTCAAAGGCGGAATCGCTCACGGCTCAACGGACGAACTCGGATTTCACGCCGTCGAAAACCCGCACTACGTGACTGACATTCACGCCACTATCCTCCATCAAATGGGACTTCACTCTCATGCCATGGAAGTGCCGGGGCACAAGCGATTGGACATGGACTTCGGCTCTGTGATTAAAGAAATCATCTGAGATTCTCTATTCAGGAACCGTTCCGAGCTTCTTCCCTTCGGCGATAGAATGAGTCAAAGCATCGAGCCTCTTTTTCGCCGGGTTGAGCGAAAAACGATACCGCTCGATCTCTTCACCTCGTTTCCGGTGCAGGACGATGGGCAATCGTTTCCTTGATCGATCGAATCTGTCGTCCTCCGGATCTCACGTGGCGGCGTGAAGACTTGAAAACAAAATTCCAGCAGAAAGGAGCAATCAAAGAAATCTCATTCGAAGAGAGTAAATCGCTCATCACAAAAAAATCAAGACTTCGCTATTCTTCCAACGAGTCTCCTCACCGCCCTAATCTTCTTTGAGGAAAAATTTTCTCTAGCCACGGCTTCATTGAAACGCAACAATAGTGAGGTGTCGAAGAAAGGGGAAAAGGAATGGCTTTTGGAGTTGCGAGGCGAACTGAATCCCGCAGCGGAAAAATTGTGCGCAGTCGTCGAGGCGATCTCGACGAGCGATATTGATTCCGCTTCAGGCCCGCTCGATGCGATCGAGGCAGACATCAAAAAGCTGAGGGAGGAATCGGCTCTTTTTCGCGATGAACTCGACACCTTGTTCTCGACCGATGAGGAGATCGATTCAGAGACATTTCCCACGAGAATGCGAAAATCGCGCCACGACGCGAGGAACCGTCTCAACCATCTTTTCGGTACCGTCCAGCTGATCGAAATGTCATGCACCGATCCTTCTCTTTCGAAAACGGTTCTGACGATTGTCGCTCAACTTGAAGTCTGTCTCGCTCTCGTTGACCGAACCCAGGAAGAACCCGTCCCCGGAAAATTCGCCCCCATCAAAAGTTCGGCCTACGAAGTGGTCATTAGCGACGAAGCGATCGGCAGTAAAATTCTCGTCGCAGATGACGACCCCGAAAACCGGTCCATCCTCGAACGTCTTCTCAGTCCCTGCGGATTCGAAATGGAATTCGCCGTCAACGGCAGGGAAGCGGTTGAAATGATGGGGACAACCGCCTTCGATGCGGTCCTCCTTGATATTCAAATGCCGGAAATGGATGGATTCGAAGTTCTCGCTGCCTTGCGTGAGTCAGGCCAACTTCGTCAGACTCCGGTCATCGTTGTCACAGGGCTTCAGGATGAACAGGATGCCGTCCGCTGCATCGAGATCGGCGCAGAAGACTTTCTTTCCCGACCGATTCGCCCTGCCCTGCTCATGGCGCGGCTCAATGCGAGCCTTGAGAAAAAACGCCTTCGGGAAAAAGTCTTCGAACAGCACTTCACCCCGGAATTGGCGAGAGAACTCGCCCGCAATCCCGACCCCATGAAGATGCAGGCAAGACAGGCCGAAGTCTCGGTCATGTTTTGTGACATTCGTCGTTTTTCCGCGATCAGCGAACGGCTCGGCCCATCCCAAACCGTGGACTGGCTCAGCGGTGTCATGGGTGAATTTTCCACGATCGTGATCAATTACGGTGGGGTGCTCGTCGACTACACCGGAGATGAACTTCTCGCAATGTGGGGAGCGCCTAACGAACAGCCCAATCACGCCGAGCTCGCCTGCAAAGCGTCACTGGAGATTCTCGCGAGTCTCCCCGGGCTCAACGAGAAATGGCGACCCATCGTCGATGCCGAAACCGAAGTCGGTATCGGGGTGAACACAGGAGAAGCTCTCGTTGGAAATATTGGCACGCACCGGAAATTTAAATACGGTCCGCTTGGCACGACCGTTAATCTCGCGAGCCGGGTTCAGGGCGCTACGAAGTTTTTAAAGACTTCACTTCTCACCACCGGGAAAACCGCATCCAAGTTACCTAAAGAACTTCGTGGACGTCGCCTTTGCCAGGTTCGCGTTCAGAACATTAATGCTCCGGTAAATCTCTACGAACTACAACTCGAGGGATCGAACGATTCTGATCGCAATCTTGCGGCCCAGTACGAGCTCGCTTTGGACGAATTCGAAGAAGGCAACTTCCGTCGCGCTTCCGCGATTCTTGGTGACTTCCTTCTTTCTGTCCCCCATGACGGACCCGGCCTTCAGCTAATGTCTCGCGTCGTCAATGCGATGCTGAATGAAGAAGGGGCTGAGGGGATGAATCCGTTCTCGCCGATTTGGACGTTGCCGGGGAAATAGTAGCGAAGCACTGCGGTTCGCAGCGAATTAGGAAAGGGAAATTCAGTGGTTGAATTTAGTTAACTCTTCCTAAATACTGTAAACTCACCATCCTTCAAACTTATGGCTGCCAACTACAACGAAGAGCACATCCGCTCACTGGACCCCCGAGAGCACATCCGGCTGCGTCCCGGCATGTACATCGGCAAGCTTGGAGACGGCACTTCTCCGGATGACGGTATTTACATTCTCCTCAAAGAGACAATCGATAACTGCATTGATGAGTTCGTGATGGGAAACGGAAAACAGATCGAAATCGAGATCGAGGACAAGTCCGTTCGCGTTCGCGATTATGGCCGTGGCATTCCTCTCGGCAAATTAAAGGACTGTGCGTCGATCATCAACACAGGTGCCAAGTATGACAGCGAGGCCTTTAAGAAATCAGTAGGCCTCAACGGTGTCGGCATCAAGGCGGTGAACTTTCTTTCGAGCGCCTTTGAAATCCAGGCTTACCGGGACAATAAGACCATCGCGATTGAGTTTACCCAGGGACTCATTACCGAGGAAATGAAAAATCCTCGCAAGTCTTCCGATCCAGACGGGACACTCGTCGCCTTCGTGCCGGACGAAGCGATTTTCGGGAAATACTCGTGGAACCTCGAATATGTCGAGACGATGCTTCGCAACTACGCCTATCTGAACACGGGGCTCACCCTCAGTATCAACGGCAAAAAGTTTAAGTCGAAGAACGGCCTCCTCGATCTCCTCAACGAGAATCTGGAAGGTTCGGAAAAGCCGATTTACCCCATCATCCACATTTCGGATGCGGACATCGAAGTCGCTTTTACTCACACCGAACAAACCGGTGAGGAAATCCACAGCTTCGTGAACGGGCAGCACACAACGATGGGAGGAACCCACCAGGCCGCCTTTCGCGAAGCAATCGTAACCACTTTTCGAAACCATTTCAAAAAGCAATTCGAAGCCGCAGACATTCGCTCGGGCATCGTCGCTGCGGTTAGTGTCAGGGTCGAGGATCCTATTTTTGAATCTCAGACCAAAACCAAACTCGGATCTACGCACATGGCGCCGGGTGGAGAATCGATCAGGACCTTTATCGGAAATTTCATCGGCCTGCACTTCGACAACCAGCTTCATCGCAAAAAAGAAATCGCTGACGCGATGCTCGAAAAAGTCCAGCGCTCCGAACACGAGCGCAAGGAGATGAAGGGAATCAAGAAACTCGCCCGCGAACGCGCGAAGCAATCCAAAGTTCACAACAAGAAATTACGTGACTGCCGGGCCCACCTCAATTCAAAGCACAAACTCGCGCTCGATTCGACCTTGTTCATTACCGAGGGTGATTCAGCGAGTGGCTCAATCACCAAGGCGCGCAACGTAGATGTCCAAGCCGTATTTTCGCTGCGCGGCAAGCCACTCAATTGCTACGGAATGAGCCGCAAGATTGTTTACCAAAACGAGGAATTCAATCTTCTCCAGGCCGCACTCGGAATCGAGGACGACCTCGAAGGTCTTCGATACAACAAAGTCGTCCTCGCCACCGATGCCGACGTCGACGGGATGCATATCCGACTCCTCGCGATCACCTTCTTCCTGCAGTTCTTTCCCGACCTCCTCCGCGAAGGTCATCTCTACATTCTTGAGACGCCCCTCTTTCGGGTGCGGAACAAAAAAGAAACCCGCTACTGCTACACCGAAGGAGAACGGCAAGTGGCACTCGCCGAAGTGAAAAATCCTGAGATCACTCGATTCAAAGGTCTCGGCGAAATCTCCCCGGACGAGTTCAAATATTTCATCGGTGACGATGTCAGGCTCGCACCCGTCCTCATGCCGCAAAAGCCCAAAATGGTGCAGGACCTGCTCGCCTTCTATATGGGCAAAAACACCCCGCAACGTCAGGAATTTATCATCAAAAACCTCAAAGTCGAAAACGACATCATCGACGGCACCGACGATGAGCCGACCGAAACCGAAGCTTCAGCTGAAGCCGCCTAAAGGGCTCAATTCTCAGAGATTTCCATGGAAGATAATTCTTCACCCCTCAAAGGAATGTATTCAGATTGGTTTCTGGAATACGCCAGCTACGTCATTCTTGAACGTGCCGTTCCGCATATCAACGACGGGCTCAAACCCGTCCAGCGACGCATCCTTCATTCTCTCAAAGAGAAAGACGATGGCCGCTTCAACAAGGTCGCCAATATCATCGGTCACACGATGCAGTATCATCCGCACGGTGATCAGTCGATCGGTGACGCCCTCGTTAATATGGGGCAAAAAGAGATCGTCGTCGAAACCCAGGGAAACTGGGGAAACATTCTTACGGGAGACTCCGCCGCCGCCGCCCGATACATCGAAACACGTCTCTCGAAATTTTCCAACGAGACTCTCTTTAACGCAAAGACGACGACCTGGGCTGCCAGCTACGATGGACGAAACAAAGAGCCCGTCACCCTGCCTTCAAAATTCCCTCTCGTTCTCGCCCATGGAGCAGAAGGCATCGCGGTGGGACTTGCCTGCAAGATTCTCCCGCACAATTTCAATGAACTCATTGATGCCTGTATCGCCGTTCTAAGAAAGCAGCCCTTCGAGATCCTTCCGGATTTTCCTCAGGGAGGCATCGCCGATCCAAGCGACTACAACGATGGCCTCCGTGGCGGAAGAGTCCGGGTTCGTGCGCGAATCGAGCGAGTCAAAGCGCGTCAGCTCGTCATTAAAGAAGTCCCCTTTGGCACGACCGCGACAAGCCTTTGCGATTCCATCCTCAAAGCGACCGACCAGGGTAAAGTGCGCATTGCCAAGATCGAAGACTGCACCGCCGAACACGTCGAGATCCACGTATTTCTCCCTCCCGGGACTGACACCGACCAGACACTTCAGGCGCTCTACGCCTTCACTGATTGCGAAGTCAGCGTCTCCCCCAACTCCTGCGTCATTCAGGACAACAAACCAAAATTTCTCGGCGTTTCCGAAATCCTCAAACACAACGCGAAACAGACGCGTGACTTGATCAAACAAGAGCTTGAGATCAAACTCGGTGAGCTTCAAGAGAAGTGGCATTTTTCCAGCCTTGAGAAAATCTTCATAGAGAACCGCATCTATCGTCGTATTGAGGAATGCGAAACCTGGGAAGCGGTCATCGAAGAAATCTGGATCGGGTTGAAACCCTATCTCAAAATGCTTCACCGCAAGGTCACCGAAGAAGACATCCTTCGTCTCACCGAAATCAAGATTAAGAGGATCTCAAAATTCGATTCCTTTAAGGCCGACGAGATTCTTCGGGGTCTCGAAGACCAAATTAAAGAGACGGAAAAAAATCTCAAAAATCTGACGCGCTTCACGATCAAATGGTTCGAGGGAATCAAAGAGCGCTACGGAAAAGACCGCCAACGCCGCACCGAACTGACTACCTTTGCCCGCGTTGATGCGAAGCAGGTCGTCGTTGCCAACGACACTCTCTACGTAAGCCGAAAAGAAGGTTTTACCGGTTATGGCATGAAGCGTGACGAGGCTGTCATGAAGTGTTCACGCATGGATGACGTCATCGCTTTCTCACGCGATGGCACAATGCGTGTTGTCAAAGTGGCTGAAAAAGTATTCATTGGGAAAGACAACCTACATGTCGCTGTCTTCAATCGGGATGAACCCAAATACTACAATATGATTTATCGCGACGGACGAGGTGGTCGCGCCATGGTAAAGAGATTTCAAGTCGCAGGAGTTACCCGTGAAAAGCTATACGATCTCACCGCTGGAAAAGCAGGAACACGAGTGCTCTGGTTCAGCGAACACGATACGGAAGAGGACTCCAATCTCATTGTCCGGGTTCATCTCAAGTCCGATCTCAAATTACGCAATTTCCAAATCGACTTCCGATTCGCCGATATCTCAATCAAAGGCCGCGTAGCCAAAGGCAACATCCTGACCAAAAACCCCGTTGATCGCGTTTCACGCATCGCCAAGTCAGAGCAAGAAGAGCTCGCGACTACAGATATTTCCGACGGCGTTCCAAAAAAGCTTGAGCCGCCCATGAGGGCGGCGTCCAAGACAACCAAAAAAAAAATGAGTAAAAAAGCAGTTAATAAAAAAACGGCGCCTAAAAAGAAGGCCCCACCTAAGAAAAAAATAGTAGCGAAGAAAGCCGCTCCTAAGAAAAAAGCCGTAGCCAAAAAGAAGGCCGTAGCGAAGAAAGCCGCGCCCAAGAAAAAGGCCGCAGCCAAAAAAGCGCCTCCTAGAAAGGTAGCCAAAAAGAAAGCAGTAGCTAAGAAAGCCGCGCCCAAGAAAAAGGCCGCAGCCAAAAGAGCTCCCGCTAAGAAAGCCGCTAAAAAGAAAGTGGTAGCTAAGAAGGCCGCGCCTAAGAAGAAGGCCGCAGCTAAAAAAGCTCCCGCCAGAAAAGCAGCCAAAAAGAAAGTGGTAGCTAAGAAGGCCGCGCCTAAGAAAAAGGCCGCAGCTAAAAAAGCTGCTCCGAAAAAAGCTGCTAAAAAGAAGACAGCGCGGAAACGCTAAGTCTCTGGCAGGCATGCCGAAAAACATCATCATCACAGGCGTATCCAGGGGGCTGGGCCAGTCCATGGCCCTCGGATTTGCCAGGCGTGGCCACCGAATTTTCGGTGGCGCCCGTGATGCCAATGCAATCAAATCGCTTTCAGCGCAACTGGACGGGGAACATTTCCTCTCTGAGCTGGACGTCACAGACGAAGAGTCAGTAAACCGGTTTGCAGAGCAAATTCGCTCCCGGATCAAGGCACCTGATTTGCTAATCAATTCGGCCGCGCTCATGAACGAGCCAGCCCCGCTTTGGCAAGTCCCGACAAAAGAGTTCTCCGAACTCATGGAGGTGAATCTTACCGGAGTTCACCGCATCATTTCAGCATTTGCTCCATCGATGATCTCAGCAAAGAGCGGAGTCATCGTCAATTTTTCGAGCGGCTGGGGACGGTCAACCTCTTCAGGCGTCGCTCCCTACTGCGCAACCAAATGGGGTATCGAAGGTCTTACTCAAGCCCTCTCTCAAGACCTTCCTCCCGGAGTCGCCGCGGTCGCTTTCAATCCCGGAGTCATCAATACTGAGATGCTCCAAAAATGTTTGGGGAACGAATCGAGTCACTACTCCGACCCCGAGGAATGGGCCGCATTAGCGGTCCCTTTTCTGGAATCACTCGACTCCGGCGACAACGGGCGGTCACTGACTTGTCCTGGGCATTAGCCACAGAAGGAATCGGCGCAAAGTAAAGCTCACTTCGCCCGTCGAAATTTCGAAGGAGGGATCCCCGTGAGGCGTTTGAACACGACCGTCATTTGCGCAGGCTCGTTGAAGCCACACAACTCGGAAACAAGCGAAATGGGATGACTCGTTTCCGCGAGGAGGCGCTTCGCCTGATTCACCCGCAACTGACAGAGCATTTCCCAGGGCGTGCAGCGGTAGTGTTCCCTGAACTTCCTCTCAAGGGTTCGCCTCGCGATCCGCAACTCAGAACACAAGGTCGTGACATTAACAGGATCCTGAAGCCGGTCCGACAAGTATGACATGGCGCGCCGAAGCATCGCATCATCAACGGAAAAGTGATTCGCCGAATGCCGGAGGATCACTCCGCCGGGTGAAACAAGACGCGGCTCCAACCAAGCACTTTGCTCACCGGCAAGCAGTCCCTGCATCGATTCTCCCACGACTTCCCCAATCGTATTCCAGGGAATCGACACACTCGAAAGCATCGGGTGTGTCAGCCCGCAGACCAACTCATCATTATTCGCCCCGATCACGGCGACCTCGTCTGGCACTTTGATCCCGAGCTGTTGGCAGGCACCGCACAGATAACGACCGAGCGGGTCGTGCACCGCAAAAATCCCGATCGGTCGAGGCAGCTCGCTGAGCCACTTTCCCAACTCGTGGGTCGGTTGCAAAAACGACTCACTGTAGCGGGTGTCTTCAAATCCGCTCTCGGTGTGGACCGCGACAGACGCCCCTTTACCCACCCAATCCATGAATCCTTTGATCCGCTGATCAGAATACGGCTGCCCATTTCCCAAACAGGCGAAGTGCTGGAGGCCGGACTGCTGAAGTGCGCGCGCCGCCTCCCTTCCCACCGCCTCATCATCGACATCAACGCTCACCACTCCCGGATAGTGAAAGTCCGTATCGACAATCACGGTGGGAGTCTTCGGAACCATTTCAATAAGCTCCTCTGTTTTGTCCGACAGCCACTCAGTGATGAGACCGTCAGGCTTAAGATCATCCAGCAACCGTTTTAATTCCTTATCGGGACGGTGAATACTCACAATCCGAAAATCGAGGTCCCGCCTCACAAACGCCATCAACGAAGGCGTAAGGCGACGCAGAAAGACTTCCGACATGACGATGGCTACCTGATGACTCATTGGCCGATTTGACGCAAATCCACAGAAGATACACGCATTTTGCGGTTTCCGCTGAACGGAATTGGCATAAACTGTGCGCTCTGGTAAAACGCTCCCTGGCAAAATTATTTAAAGAACATGCAATACTTCGACTGCGACAAAATCCAATTCGAGGGACCTTCCTCGAAGAACGCCCTCTCGTTCAAACACTACAACGCCGATGAACTCGTCGGTGGTAAGTCGATGAAGGATCACCTTCGCTTTGCCGGTGCATACTGGCACATCATGCGGAACGACCTTTCCGATCCCTTCGGTGGCGGCACCGCTCAGATGCCCTGGGACGACGGGAGCGACTCCGTCGAAAACGCACTCACTCGCGTCGACGTATTTTTTGAGTTCCTCGATAAGATGGGGATCGAATACTACTGCTGGCACGACCGCGACATCGCTCCCGAACTGAACGATCTCAAAGCGTCCCACGCCGCGCTCGACTCCGTCGTTGCGAAGCTCAAGGACAAGCAGGCCGAAACCGGTGTCAAACTCCTCTGGGGAACGGCCTGTCTCTTCTCTCACCCGCGCTACTCGCAGGGTGCCGCGACCTCTCCAGACTCCAACGTCTTTGCTTACGCAGGGGCTCAGGTGAAAAAAGCAATGGAGGCAACCAAAGAACTCGACGGGCTCGGCTACACTTTCTGGGGTGGCCGCGAAGGGTATTCGACTCTGCTCAACACCAACATGAAGCGGGAAATCGACCATCTCGCCGCCTTCCTTCACATGGCGGTGGATCATGCGAAGAAGATCGGATTTGATGGACCCTTTTACATCGAGCCAAAACCTCGCGAGCCTTCAACGCACCAGTACGACAGCGATGCCGCTGCGTGTCTAAACTTCCTTCGCGAATATGATCTCACCGATCGTTTCAGACTGAACATCGAAACCAACCACGCAACACTCGCCGGACATACGATGGAGCATGAGCTCACCGTCGCATCGAATGCGGGCATGTTAGGAAGTATCGATGCGAACCGTGGTGACACGCTCATCGGATGGGACACTGACCAGTTCCCCACCGACATCAATCTCGCGACTCAAGTCATGCTGGTCGTTCTCGAAATGGGAGGACTCACTACAGGCGGCCTGAATTTTGATGCGAAGCGTCGTCGTGAATCTCACGAGCCAATCGATCTCGTTCACGCACACATCGGCGGAATGGACGCCTTCGCTCGCGGACTGAAAATCGCTCACGCGATCCGCGAAGACGGACGCCTCGCCAAGTTCGTCGATCAGCGCTACAGCACTTTTGACAAAGACATCGGCGCGAGGATCGAATCCGGTCAATGCAGCTTCGAAGATCTCGAGGCCTTCACCTTTGCGAACGGCGAGCCAACCGTCGCAAGCGGTCGCCAGGAAATGCTCGAGAATCTCGTGAACGAGTTTCTTTAATCCTGCCGGAGATCAAGAAAAAGAGGTCGCTTGCGCGCTGCCGGACCCGGACCCGGAAAGGTGGGGCGAGACGTCCTCGTCGAGCCGCCGATTGCCCGAGTGATGCCCCAATGACCATTCGATGAAACCGCGTCGCTGAGAACGGATCAGCGGGACGCTTCGTCCTACCCGAAGACCCACCTGATCCTTTGCCGGAGATTAAGAGAGGAGAGAAGATACCGCTCGCTACTTGAGGCGGTCTCTCACTATCGCCGGCAATCGTTTGTCGGCTCCGTTCACGATTTTGACGTTCTTGTCATTCCTCAGCTTCGGCCCCGGGGTGCTGCGGCCGCTCTCGATTTGGGACTGCAATAGAGCGACCATTTTTTGAACCTGCCCGGGATGCTCGGCCGCAAGATTGTTATCTTCGTGAAGATCTTTGGAAAGATCGAATAACTGAACGAAGGGAGCTTTCAATAAATCGGCATCCGTTAGTTTCCCCTCAAACTGTTCCAGAGCCTTTTCCCAGGCAACCGCGGGCACCGGATCGTTGCCCGCGCCGTTCTCCGCATTCGCAGGCATACCGCTTCCGGGGCAGAGAGCCAGCTTCCAAGCGCGATCACGAACAACAAACTGAACGACCGACCGCATGATCAAATCGCTGCGGGCACCCTCCCCTTTCGGATTGCTCAATAGATTAGCGAAACTGATCGAATCAGGGCCCTCATCATCTTCCAGCTCTATTTCTGTGAGCTCGGCAAAAGTAGCCATCATATCGCTCATGCTGACGAGCGCATCGCAGGTCTCGCCGCGCGGAGTCACCCCCGGCCAACGAGCAATAAAAGGCACGCGCAAGCCGCCTTCATAAACCGAAAACTTATATCCGCGATGAGGTCCACCGGGGAAATGTCCCTTCGCCTCGAGTTCGCTAATTTGGTCAGGAGTCGCTTTGAGAATATTTCCCGCATAAGGAGCCGGCCCGTGATCGGAGGAAAAAATCACCAGGGTATTCTCCTCGAGCCCCTTCGCCTTGAGCGCGTCCATGACTCGCTCCACCGAGTGATCGACTTCCATCACGAAATCGCCGTAGACGCCCAGTTCGCTTTTGCCCTGCCAATTGACACCGGGACTCGTCGGCGTATGGGGTGCGGTCAGGGAAAGAAAGAGAAAGAACGGCTCGGTCGCCGTTTGTTTTTGAAGGAACCCTTCAGCCTCCGTGTAAAACGTCTCCAGTACTTCGTGATCTTCAAAATCTTTTTCCGCAGGACCCACTCGATTGAATGCGCTCCATCCTTTCTGAGCGGTTATTTCACCCTCCCAGACATTGTTCCGCGCGAAGGCGTAGGGAAACATATCGAGCGATCCGGGCAGAATAAAACTCTCGTCGAATCCAAACTGAACCGGCCCATATTTCAAAGGCTTCGTGAAATCGACATTGGTCATCCCCTGTGACTTTCCGTCGATCGTAGTCATGATCGTGCCGAGATGCCATTTCCCCACGTAGCCGGTTCGATAGCCCGCTCTTTTGAGTAATTTACCGAGAGTGAAATTTTCCGTGTTGGGGCGAGGTCCGACGAAGCCCCACGGGCCACTGTTTCGATAAGCCCCGAAACGCCAGTTGAATCGCCCTGTCATCAGGGCCCTTCGCGTAGGCCCGCAGACAGAAGCATTGACGTGTGCGTCCGTGAATCGAACGCCCCCGGCCGCGAGCGCATCGATATGGGGAGTCTCAATGAGGCATCGGTCACCCCCGTAGCAATTCACGTCCCCGATCCCAAGATCATCCGCGAGGATGAAGACGATATTGGGCTTTTCCGCGGCATAGAGTCCGGAAACGAGGAAGGTGAACAGGAATATTAGCTTCGGTATCATAAGTCTCATCGTGGTTCGGGATTACTGCGGCCGCTTTTCTTAAACCCAGAGGTGCCGCGTCGGAGTGCAGACGGTAATCGGACTGTGGGCGTCGGTAAATCGCATCCCTTCCCTCGCGATCTTGTCGAGGTGCGGCGTGGCAACTTTTGACTCCGGATTGTGGGAGCCGACGTCGCCGTAGCCCAAGTCGTCAGCAAGAATGAAAAGAATATTCGGCTACCAGGTCGCATCAAGGGCCGAGAGAAATGCTACCGTAATCGATGCGATAGGTCTCATCAGGAAAACGGATAATGGTCTTCTCTATCAATTTTTCCCCAACCACTGACAAGCATTCGCGAGCACCTGAATCACCTCAGGCTGCTTGAAAACGGGATACGTTTCGTGTCCCGGACGGAAGTAGAAAACTTTGCCCTTACCGATATCCCACACCATTCCTGCACGGAAGCGCTCACCCAATTCCCAGGTCTCTTCGAAGATCACTTCGTCGGGTGCCGGGACATGGAAAGGCTCGTCATACATCTCCGTCTGCTTCACCTGAAAGGTAGCCGGCAATCCTTTCGCTATAGGGTGCTCCTTGTTCTTCACCGTCACCTTGCTTGGCTCGCCATCGGGTCGATACGCGGGAAAGCAACAGTAAGGCAAATGGATCTGGGCTTCGTAGGTAGTCTTATTAAGTTTATAGGAAAACCAACTCGGTGTGAGGTGGCTTCCGTAGGTCGGCACCGACCGCGGCTTCGGCGGAGCCACCGTCGAAAACTTCATCAGCTTGCCCTTATCCTTCTCAGCGAAATGCTGCTTGGCATCATCGAGAGAACGCCAGTTCATCGCCTCCATGAACGGGCTCGCAAAATGCGCCGAGTGCAGAGCAATCAAATCCAAATCACCTGAGAGAATACGATCCATAACCCGCCTCACATTTTCATCTGTGACATCTCCCTGGCGAACATGCCCCCACCAGATCAACACATCCGCCCACTCAAGATCATTGAGCCCCTGTCCCGGATCATCGAGCGCGACGGAGCGAATTTCAAGATCACCGGTAGAATCACCCAGTTGTTTAGCGATCTCGTTGCCGAGGAAATTATCGTAGGCCTCCGCCTGACGCTCTTGCCGTTCGTCCCACACAAGGACGTGGACCGGTTCAGCATTCAAGATCGCTGCGTTCGCAAAGAGAGCTCCCAAAAGGGTTACTAATATTTTCATGTCAGGGTGTTCGTATGATTGTCAGGAACCATGGAACGGTATCCCGATTGAACGCCGTTGGTCAATCCTCGAAACAACCCGCGCGCCACCCAATCCTCCGGTGCTATAATCAGTCGGTATCGCTTTTGGGAATCACACGCGTCATGATGATGGGTTCCTCCAAATCGAAATAAGCGCCGAAATCGTCGATCTTGCGCACTAGTTTGGAACCGTCAGAAAAGACAATTCTTTTTCCGATAGAATCTTTTTTGACAATCCCCACTATCGTTTCGTCTTCATCTTTCAAGAGCGATTCGTAGCGGCTAAAGGGTTCCGCTTCCCAGAGCAAAATTGAGTCAGGTTCAATGAATTTGAAAGCCCCGAGGAGATAAACACCCTCTTTTGCTTCATCCTCCATTTGGATGGAAATGAATCCACGCTCATCATCGTCCTCGGACTGAAGCGCATTGAATCTCCCCTCAATCGTAACGAATTCATTCTCCTTCCATTCGATCGCAGCAAAACGCCCAACATTATTTTCATCGAAGGCGACATGAAATATTCCCTCACCCATCCTCCAAGTGCCCTCGAATTCTTGCTGCAGCGAAATCTCTGTATCTTTCGCCACCGGGGTGAGGGTGCGAACAGGACCGCAAGATGCGAGAATGGCCGCGGAAACAATAGCGAGCGAGAGCAGGGGTCGATTCATGAGTATATCAAACACTCTAAGCCGTCATTCACCGAATCGATTAAAACGATACAAGTGGAGCGCAACAAAGCAGCTTAGATGATTCCTCTGTCGAGCCTCACTCCGCAAGATCCTTCGCCACCACCTCATGCAGCGCCATCAACTCGGCAACAAGTTCAGGTTTCGCCTCAGCATAGTCCTTCACTTCCGGCTCCGCGTCAGTAAGACAATGCAAGCTCACCTTGTTGACTTTCTTCGTATGTTTATTATGCGAGACGATGAGCTTCCATTCACCGCGGCGCAAAGCCCAGCCATTGGCCCAGCCGAAGTGAAGAATCTCGTGCGCACTCTCCGCATCACCATTTTCGATCAACGGCACCATACTCCGGCCGTCGAGCTTAGGAGAGTCCGCGTTCTCCTCAATACCGCAGAGGTCGAGCACCGTCGGAAACCAGTCCATCACTGTAACGATCTGATCGCGAGTTTCCCCCTGCGGAACGCCAGCCGGGTAACTTAAAATCGCCGGCACCCGAACGCCACCTTCAAGGTAATCACCTTTGTGCCCGCTCCATTTCCCCGTGTAACCCCCGCCCCCGTGAGCGCTGTAGTAGTGGCCCTTGGGATAGCCGCTCGTGTGGTTGTCGACCATGATCCCTTTGTTCTCCTCAACTGAATGGCCATTGTCACTCATCATGATGACAATTGTGTTTTCTCTCAAGCCCGTCTCATCGAGCTTCTGCATAACGCGCCCGACGTGATCGTCGACCGATGAAATAACACGAGCGTAGGCCTTGCGGGGCATCTCAAGATCAGCATAAGCATCCTTGAATTTATCAATCGGCTGCTCGGGGTAATGCGGGAGATTGAAGGCCACGGTCATGAAGAAAGGCGCGTCCTTGTTCGCATCAATATAGCCGACCGCCTTTTCGATCATCATTTCGGGGTAGTATTTTCCAGCCCGAAAGATCTCCTCCTTGCCGTCGTACAAATCGTGGTAACCTCGACCGTGAAGGAAGTAGTGGCGATAGTTGTCGATGAATCCGGAAAGGTGACCGAAGTGGGTTTCAAACCCCTGGTCGAGCGGTCCATGACCGACCTTGGCACCGAGATGCCACTTACCAAAAAGAGCGGTGCGATATCCCGCAGACTGAAGAGCCTCCGCAAGCGTCACTTCAGACGTGGCCATGTTAGTGTTTTCGCTATCACTCCCATGGCGATCTCCCTGAGTCCAACCACTCACACCACCTCTCTCGGGATGACGACCAGTAAAAAGCGCGGCGCGGGCAGGGCAACAATACTTGTGCGCATAGGCCTGAGTGAATCGAATTCCAGTCGCCGCAAGCGCGTCCATGTGCGGCGTCATGAGATCCTTCGCCCCATAACAATTCAGATCGAGTGTCCCTTGATCATCGGTGAAAAAAATCACCACGTTGGGTTTTGTTTCAGCCGCTTGAGTGAATGGGAAAACAAATGCGAGACAGACAACGATCAAAAAAGAAAAGGCAGCTGGGGCCGGTCGATCTTTCATATATCAGAATTAGTTCATATGAGATACTTCACTATCCAATAAACAACCCGCACTAAATTAGGGAAAGTCACGATCGCCGCGTCAAAGAGCCCTCAGCGCTAATCCATCTGAACCCGGGGCTTCGCTTTGTTTTTGGAAATGCCCCTCAAATTTTCTCAAGTCGTTAGAAAAAACGGGGTGATTTGCGATCTCCCGAAGAAAATGACGGAGCTGTACGTTGCGAAGCCGCCTAACCCTGGGGTCAAGCGGCTCCGAAACACGAAACACAAACAGACAGTTACCGAGAATGTAACTGTTGTAATGATAATTGATATTTAACTTTTGTCAACTATCTGGAAGTAAATAATTCATTTTCTTTCATTAAAAACCTTCAGGATTCGCTCATTCCCGAGATTGGTGTAGATTTGAAACCTCTTAAAAATGAAACAAACTGGAATAAATTTTCGAATTGGAACCTACTTGATGGCGGTGTCTGGCATTGCCGCTCTTTCAATCCTAGGAGCCTGTAAGACTACCGATGTTGTCGATACCCCCGCCAGCATGGCAGTGAGGTATGGAACAGTGGTCAATCCGGGCAATCTCAATGTTCGCGTCAGCCTTGGCAACCGGGCCGTCTACGTCTTCGAGGGCGATGAGCCCCGTTTCGTAGCGGCAGTGGCGATCGGTAAGCCTTCCAACCCAACCCCGACGGGGAGTTTTAAGATCCAGTCCAAGGAATTTAAGAAGCGCTCAAGCGGTTATGGATTTTTCGTGAAAGGAGACGAGGTCATCCCCGGAAAGCGTTCCGATATGCCTTCTGGATACCGCTACGTCGGATACCCCCTCCCTTATTGGGCCTACTTCGCTCAGGACTGCGGATTCCACGCCGGCGCGGTCTGGCCGGAGCCACGCACTCACGGGTGCCTCCGACTTCACAAAACGATTGCCGACGATTTCTTTCACTTGATGACCGTAGGCACTACCGTGACCATCGCAAACAGCCTCCCCGAAGATGCAACGATTGGGAAGAATGTTCCTCGTCCGACTGACTACGCTCATCCTGATTCTTCACCGGCAGTGCGAGCGTCAGATGCTGTTTTCACTAGCATGGATAGCGTTTGGTTCTAATTTCTGCTATGCCAACAAGCCCCAAAAACCAAAAGCGCCGACGAGTTAACGTCCGCACGCCGGAAGTGATGGAGCGCGTCCAGGCGGAAGTATCGAACCACTACGAGAGCTCAATCGTGGAAAAAGTGAAAGGGCTCGATGGCGTCCTCACGATTGGGAACACGACGATCCGGCTCGCAAAGCAGTTCGGCTTTTGCTACGGCGTAGAACGGGCGATCGATCTGGCTTATGCCTCACGACGTGTCTTTCCAGAAAATCGCATTTTCCTCATTGGTGAAATCATTCACAACCCCGAGGTGAATCGTCAGCTTGAAGATATGAAGATTGTCTCGCTTCCCTGGCGGGAAATGGATGAGACTTACGACGACCTTTCAGAGGATGATGTCGTGATCGTTCCTGCTTTCGGGGCTCCCATTTCATTCATGGATAAGGTGGAGTCGCAAGGCTGCCACACGGTCGACACCACTTGTGGCGACGTCATGAAAGTCTGGAAGCGAGTACGCGGATTTGCACGCGACGGGATCACTTCGATCATTCATGGAAAGGCCGATCATGAAGAGACCCGGGCCACGGCATCGAGAGCAGCCGGCGTCGACGGGAATGGAGCCTACCTGATCATTTTGACGTTGGCAGATGCAGACTATGTATGCAACTACATCGAAAATGGCGGCGACCACGAGGAATTCCTCGAGAGGTTCAAGAATGAGATTTCCGCAAACTTCGATCCTGACGTGAACCTCAAACATGTCGGGGTCGCGAATCAGACGACGATGCTAAAATCGGAGACTGAGGAAATTCAGAATCGAGTTCGGCGATCCGTCGAAGCCCGTGACGGATCGGTTGAAAAGTTTTCCGTATTCGACACCATTTGCGGGGCGACGCAGGAAAGACAGGATGCTCTCTTTGAGATGCTGAAAAGCCAAATGGACCTGCTCCTCGTAGTCGGCGGCTACAACAGCTCCAACACGGCTCACCTTGTCGAAATCGGGGAAAAGGAGCTTCCCACTTTCTTCATCAGAAAAGCCGACTGCATTGTTTCTCTCGACGAAATAGTGCACTACGACTTGGAGCAAAAAGAGGAAGTGACTGCTTACGCCTCCATTTTCAACACCGAGAAAAAAGCCGTCATCGGAATCACCGCGGGAGCTTCCTGCCCGAGCAACTTGATCGAAGACACCATTCTCAAAGTGTTTGAGCTCAGAGGTATCAGTGCGGACGAAGTCCGCTCGTCATAGCCCCCTCAGGCCAGACGAAAAGCCTCTACTTGCGCACAAACAGCGCAGCACTGTCGGGATATAACTCGACGAAGACCTTCGAAATCAGTTTTCGGAACGCCTTCTCGAGATCCCGCTTCAGTTTTTCCGGATCGGAATCAATCCCTCCCTTCTTCCAAAGCTTGTTCCAGACTTCCGCGTTTTCTTCGAGCTCATCCTTCAAAATCGATTCCCATTTGGCAGGATTGTTTACAGGATCCTTCCATGAGCCGCGACCCCGGCCAAAATGAGAAACCGCGAGGTAAAGCATCACCATCGCCTGGACCTGGCTCCGAAAATGATTCTCAGTCCAGCGCACCATGTTTTGTCCTGCCTGAGTAAGATTAAATCCGTAGGCGAGGGCAAAAGTCGTCGCTCCGCCGAGTAGCATTCCGACAATCGCACCGCCGCCGAAAGTCATTCCCCCTGAAATGAGATCAGCGGAAAGACCTCCCACGAGCCCGGTCGCCGCTCCGCCAATCGTCGCGAGAAAGGATTCCTCGACGTTCCGCTTCACCGCAAATTCTTCGCGCGATACGCGGGAAAGTTCGGACGCAGTCTCTCCATCAAGCCCGTGAATGGAGATAAGCCGATTAACGATTTTTGAAGTTCGCTCGGCAAGCCGCTCATACATACGTGTCTGAATCAGCTCGAGTTCCTTGTTATGTTCCTTCCGATTCACAAGCTGAGTAAGCTTATCGATCAATCCTTTTTTGGGAATCGGCTCTGTATCAGTTAGGGAAAAACAGGCAAGTTCGGCAAGCGCGTCGACTGCGCTGTCGAGGATCTCGACATTGCGATCAATCCACGCATCTCGAAGTTTAAAAGCGACTTTTTGTTTCTTCCCTTTCAGCACTTCAGCGGCTTTTTCAAGAATCTGATGCTCCTGTGTCCAGCTGCGCGTGAAAGCATCCAGCGTCGAAACACTTTTTACGATTTCAAATTTGGCAAGATGCTCCCGCCAGGCCGATTCATTCCTCAGGTCCTTTTCTGCGTTGGGCTCACCGGTTTGATTGAGGAAAACAACGACCGGCTTTTTGATCCACTCGATCACTTCGATCTCAAGATCGACATAGCTCAGTGCCTCAGGTGGTTGCGAAGCATCGACGAGGTAAAGGACCACATCGGCATCAGACTGAACATTGCGAATCGCTTCCTGACTGCACCACAAAGACTTGTCCGCTGCCCGATCCCAAACCTGGTGCAGAATCCAGCCTACCGGGTTATCACTCGAACGCAGCCGCTTCGCGAGCTTGGCGAGGTTCGAACCGAATCCGGGAGTGTCCCAAATCCGGGCGATAAGCCCGTCCTTCTCGATGAGGAGGTAGGCTTCGGGAATAACCGTGACATGAGCGCTGTCAGCAACCTCGCCGACATCCTCCCGCAAAAGAGTTCTCGCGAGAGCCGTTTTTCCCACGTTGGTGTGAGAGATCAAACTCAGCACGATTTCATTCTCAGTGGAATTGGAGGCCATGGTCAGGGGGACGTTTCAGGAGGTTGTGATCGCTTTCGCCCCACGAAGATGAGGTCGAGGTTCTCCGCTTCAAAGAGTCGGTGCCAGGCTCCCTCTCGTTCAAAGCGACGTTGGGCGGCGTCGGGAAAAAAGGTGAGCTTCTTGTCGTAAGTTTCAGGATCGATCAGTGCCCACTTAAGAGGGTTAGAGGCATGACCTAACAAGGTTTCATAGACCGCAAGATGCGTCTCTTTCTCCGGAGTCGCCGCGAGTGAGAAGAAAGGAACGAAAGTGCCACCTTCGGGAGCCCCGACTACGGAGAACGCTTCCTCTTCACCAAAGGGTATCGGCATGTTCCAGGTAACCTTGAGAGGTTTCTCAAACTGCTCTTCGAGCGCGCGAATCGCGAGACGCCTCTTCACATCGTTCGGCTCGATCCCGTAAGGGATGATATGAATATCGATGGAGTCACCCCTCGATATTGCTAACAAATGCTCAAAATAACGGCTCAAAACATCACGAAAAGGAAGCGTTTTCGCGAGACGGCCTGCTTTAATCCGCCAGAGTAGCGCAAACAAAAACCGGGGGATGAGAACAAACAGCCCAATCGTAATCGCATACCAGTGAATCCAGCGCGCCGCATTCTGACCGGTGACTTCACCGCCGTTGGTCATCCGTATCGTATCGAGCTCTTCGACGCTTGGTATGGCATCACCACTGATGGCAATGGCAGGTCCCAGCAAGGCTTGGAGAACCGGGCGAAGCTGCGCGCTGCTCTCAAAAAAAGTGCTTTCCCAAACCGCATTGTATTCATTGGCGAGACCTTTCACATACATTCCGGCAATCGCCGCGGCAGCGAGAATCAGCGCGGTGGTATGAAGAAGCGATTTCAACCTCGCCCCTACGACAGGAGCCGTGATCTCTTTCCATCGCCTCTCAAAAACGGACCGACTTCCCGCAAGCGTCTTTTCCTCATCTTTCTCAATAGAATCATGCGCCGTCTGTGGCGGTTCCATCAACCCGATGAGCCAATCGACCCAGCTGTCCTCGAACAGCTTATCCCTTGAGCGGAAAAAGAGCATGATCTCGCGGATATAAACAAGAAAACTCCACAGTATGATTCCGAGTAGCGGAAAAGAGAGAATGTTGATGCGTTTGTCAGGACCGAGCTCGTTCGAAAGGAACCCGATCACTGCGGCGATCAATCCGAGCACGAGCGTGAGCGTTCCGATCCGATGATTCGTGGCCTCGGTTTGAGTCCAGCGCGCCGCTTCCGGGTAGCGTGCTGCGAGCCGGACAAGCAGAGAATCAGCCCGCTTCTCAAGAAAGGTATTCTCCTCTCTATTGCTCGATTTCTTTTCCAGGGGAGCTCCTGCAAGTTCAGCCGCATTGCTCTTATCGATCGAAGAAAGGAGTTGTTCAGATTCGTCGGCTTCCTCGACCGCCTCCAACATCATTATTTTCCTGACGGATTCCGGCTTCATCTGACTAAAGTGAAACCGGCTGATCTTTGATCGCGGCGGGGCGCGTCGAACTATGAGCGTAGAGATGCGCCATCCCAATGGCAAGGGCATCAGCCGCGTCCGGGGATGGTGTCTCAGTCAGGCCCAAAAGCGCTCTCATCATGAACGCTACCTGCTGCTTATCGGCCGCTCCCCGACCAACCACCGCTTGCTTGACCCGTTTCGGGGCGTATTCATAAATTTCCATTCCATGCTCGGCAGCCGCAATGAGAGCCGCGCCGCGGGCTGCACCCATCGTAATAGCCGTCTTATAGCTCTGCACAAAAATGACACCCTCCACCGCGCAAACCTCGGGTGAGTGTTTTTTGATGACCTCGTTGAGCTGCTCGCGAATCGCAACGAGACAGCCGGACTGACGGAGGTTCTTCTTGTTGGAAATAGTCCCGTAATCGAGAGCCTTGTAGAGCGCCCTTCCCGTAGGGGAACGCGTTTCCTCGATCACCGCAAAACCGGTGTTCCGTAAAGCGGGGTCAATGGCAAGGACACGCACGAAATAGGGAGGGTGGAGCGAAAAAACCGGGGAGGTGATTCGCTCTAATCGTAAAGGCGAACGTTGGCGTCACGTCGTAGTTTGGCGAGCCATACATCGAGCTTCTTATCGCGTTTCTCGTAGGTGAGGCGTTTGTCCACTTCGTCTTCCAGCTCAGCAAAAGAAGGCATTGCTTTTCCAACCCGCTCATCAACATAGATGATTCGCCAGTGAGACCCCATATCAAGAGCAGGGCTCATTTGGCCGGGAGGCAGTTGATAAGCAAGATCGTGGAGTCCCTGCGCAAGGGTTCCTGATTTCCCGAGCACTCCCACATAGCCGCCCTTCGAAGCAAAGCTGTCGTCCGAATACTTTTTCGCGACCGAGCTGAAGCTCGAACCATTTCGGAGCGATGATTTCACTTTTTCCATGATCGCGGCTTGAGCGGCCGCACTGCTAGTGGGCGTCTCTTTCGGGACCGACAGCATTCTCACCTTGGGCTGTCCGGCAGAGGCGAAGTCACCTTTGATCTCATCGAAAATCCGTTGCTTCTCCCAGGGCGTGTTGGGTATGACCTGATTGCCCCCATGACGAGCACGAAGCGCCTGAATTGCGATTTGATCACGCTGCACCTCGCGAAATGAGGCGATTGTCATGCCACTCTTTTTGAGCTCTACGAGGAACTTGTCACGGTCTCCGCCGAAACGGGTTGTGACGAACTGGTCCACTGACTCATCGACAACGTTATTCTTAATCGTGCCGCCGAGTTTTTTGAATTCACTGAGGATCAGATTCCGGTCAATGAGATCATCAAGGGCCTTCTCCTCCATCTTGCGAATTTCGCGCTCAGCCTCCGCCCTCCCCACCATGCCCTTGTTTCCCATGAGCCAGACCCGCATTTGAGTCTCCACCGCCTGATCGACCATGGACTGCGTGATCGGCTCGCCGTTCACGACCGCTTTAATCGCGTTGAGGACAACGGGCTCTGCACAGGCAACAGAGAATAGCCCGAAGAAGAAGATCGTCACCGCTGAGAGTGAGACAACTCGGGGTCGAAAGTTGGATATTTTCGAAGGGATCATGTTGTAAAAGGTAGCGGAGACTGGAAGGAATGCGAAGCGTTATCCTGTGACCTTGCTTATAGATCGAGGACCCAGTCGAGGGCCGATTCCAGCAGCTCCGCCTCGTCGTCCCCTATTAGACGGGGGAACTTGCCGTTTATTTGCACGTATTTCCCGTTTTTTGTGAGCTTCAGCTTCTCATTTTGGATTTCAAGACCAGAGCACCCCTTCAAGGCCGCTCGAATCTTGATTTCCGTGCTCATAAGAAGATTTTCGACCGCAGGAGGCGCCTTCCCAAAGCGATCGCTCCAGTTTTCGCGGAGCAATTCCAGATCTTTGATTTCGCTGGCTTCCGCCAATTCGCGATACGCCGTGATTCGTAATCGAGCCTCCGGCATGTAATTAGCAGGCACGTAAGCAGGCATACTGCCTGATGGAGACTGAGTGTATTGAGCCTCATTCGTGCAAAGAAAATCGATATGCACCGACATGTCGATCCGATCGCCGGCCGGCTCGCCTTTCAGCTTCGAGACGGATTGCTTTAGCAGCTGACAGTATAAATCGAACCCAATCGCAGCGATGTGGCCGCTTTGCTGCGTCCCGAGCAGATTTCCTGCCCCGCGAATTTCGAGGTCGCGCATCGCGATTTTGAAGCCAGCCCCCAGCGCCGAGTATTGCTTGATCGCATTGATCCGCTTCCGCGAATCGCCCACCGTCAGCATATCCGGCGGCAGCATCAAATAAGCATAAGCCCTGCGATCCGCGCGTCCGACACGCCCCCGGATCTGATAGAGATCCGCGAGTCCAAATCGGTCAGCCCGGTCGATGATGATCGTGTTCGCATTGGGAATATCGACCCCGCTCTCAATGATTGTTGTGCAGACGAGCACGTCAAAATCATGAGCGATGAAACGTTTCATGACATCCTCGAGTTCATCGTCGCCCATTTGCCCGTGCCCGACCTCGACACGCACCCCCGGAACAAGCCCTTCGATGCGGCGTTTCATTCCCCGAATCGATTTGACCCGGTTGTGGAGAAAAAAGACCTGCCCCTGTCTCGCCAATTCTTTCTCCAGTGCCGAGCGAATGATCTTCTCGTCGTAGGGGCACACCGTCGTCGCGACGGGGCGGCGGTTTGGGGGAGGCGTATCGATCACCGACATTTCCCGAACGCCCATCATCGAAAGGTAAAGCGTTCTCGGAATCGGAGTCGCCGAAAGAGTGAGGACATCGACAAAGCGCCACATCTCCTTGAATCGCTCCTTGTGTCTCACCCCGAAACGTTGCTCCTCGTCGACGACGACCAGCCCCAGATTCTTGAAATCCACATCTTTGGAAACGATACGGTGAGTGCCAATCACGATATCGACGCTCCCCAGCGCCATTTTTTCGAGCGTCTTCCGCTGCTCCGCCGCCGAGCGATAGCGGCTCAAGGTCTCAATCGTCACCGGAAAATCAGACATCCGCTCCCGGAAATTCTGGAAGTGCTGCTCCGCGAGAACCGTCGTAGGAGCGAGAATCGCGACCTGCTTTCCTGACATCACCGCTTTAAAGGCCGCCCGGATCGCGACTTCCGTTTTTCCAAATCCTACGTCACCACAGATGAGCCGGTCCATGGGACGATCGCTCTCCATATCGTGCTTCGCGTCCTCGATCGCACGCAGCTGATCCGGCGTCTCTTTGTAAATAAAAGCATTCTCAAACTCCCACTGCCATTTGTTGTCCGCCGGATGAGAAAACCCCCGGTGCGACTCTCTCTCTGCCTGAATCGAAATGAGATTGGCCGCGTAATCCATGATCGAATTCTCCGCATTCTTGCGGAGCTTCGACCAACGCTGGTCCCCGAGTCGGGAGAGCTTCGGAGCCTTTTTTCCTGACCCAATGTAGCGCGATACGAGGTGAGCCTGATCCAGCGGCACGTAGAGCCGGGCCTGATCGTCATACTCGATTTCGAGCACCTCCTGGCAGCCCTCAGGCGCCTCTCGCGATTTGATTCCACGAAATTTTCCAATCCCGTAGTCAATGTGCACGACGAGATCACCATAGTTGTATTCCCGCAAGCTGCTGACCTGCTGAGCCGTCTGACGTTCCCTGGCAAGCTTGTAGCGCCGTCGCCCGCGCTGATTCTGATAGCGCCCGAAAATCTCCGCATCGCTGAGCACTGCAACCCTCGCCTCCGGGATCGTAAACCCTCGGCTCAGGGTCCCGCTCATCGGTTGCAAAAAGCCGTCGTCCCAGGCGTTCTCGAGGACCAACTCTGTGAATCGCTCTTTTTCCCCGTCCGAATGAAACGCCATCAAGACGGTCCACTTTTCCTTTTTCCACTCATTGAGCTGACGAGAAAATTCCTCGCGCCTCGTTTCCTGTAGAATGAAATCGCCTGCTCCGAATTCCCCGAGAGGATTTTCAAAACAGGCTCCCGAGAAATCTTCCGCTCCGTCGAGCGCCCTCAGGATTCCATTCCCAACGCAGACCTGAGCTCGCTCCGTGTCGCAATCGACCGCAATAATGAGATCATTTTCCCCGATGTAATCCGAAATATGACCTGAATGCTCAAGATTTGCCTCACTCAGCAAAATCTCACATTGCTCAACTTTTCCAATCGAAGTCTGCGCATCGACGTCGAACTCTCGAATCGACTCGATCTCAAGATCGAACAACTCGATCCGAACCGGGTGCACTGCTTGCCACGAGAAAATATCAATGATCCCCCCTCGAAGCGCGAACTGCCCCCGCTGAAACACCTGGGGCTCCTTTTCATAACCCGCCTCCTCAAGTAAGGTCGCAAAAGAATCCAGATCGAGCTCGCCGCCCTTTTTAATGATCTCGGCCTGCCGCGTGAGCGAACCGGGAGGAGGCGCATTCTCTTCGAGCGACTCCACCGATAAAACGATCGAGGCCGAGCCACCGTCTTCCAGCATCTCGTGAAGCTCCTTTAAGACCGCGAGCCGTTCCGCCGCTGATTCCGGATCCGGAAGGCTTTCCTCGAATCCAGCCCATTCGTATTCGGGCAAAAACAGCGCTTCCTGACCCCATACCCCTAACTCGGATTGCATCACTTCCTGCGCCTTCACCTGAGAGCATACCACCCAGATCGCCGAATCGAGATTGCCCGCTTCCCGCCACGCCGCCATTGCCGATGCGACATAGAGAGGCTGACCCGCCTCGGCGACGTGCTCAAAAAGGGCCGGATTCTCCGGAGTCGCCAGCGGGACCGACGCGAATGAAGACAAGAGAGCACCACTGCGCCGCAATCGCGATGCCAGCGTATCAAACGCTTCGCTGTCCGTGAGATTCTTCAAGAGACCGACGCTACAGGCAAAGCTTGGGTTTCTCACCTGGATTTCGCCTCTCGAGAGCACTGAATCGGGGTGCCTCTCACATTTGAGAATAATTACTTAAGAAGCATTAACGAGCCCTCCTTTTTATAAAAAATATGATAAAATTACCCAATTGTAATTTCATTCTTGCTAAAAATCCAAAAAAGCCCTAATTTTCCCCCGCATGGCACAAGATAACACCGCTTTAGCCGAACGCGCCAAAAGGGCTCGTCGCATCGTTAAGAATCCCTCACTTTACAAAGTGTGTATGGGATGTGATTCGATCGTGGCGTCTAAGGTCAACATTTGTCCTAACTGCCATGCCTATCGCTTTGAAATCGACGCTGATTTCGTAGTCAACCAGGCCAAGGCCCTCTCCACACGCGAGCAAAATTCCGTAGTCGCCGAGGATTTGTCCTAGTAGATTCTGTCGACTGGCGAGTTTCCGAATCTGAAAAGACGGAAAAGAAACTGCTTGCAAAAGCCCTTCAACTCACCATCTTGACGGCCTTGCTCGAAAGAGCAAAACTCCTATGGAGTATCGGGTAGATTCCGGAGCGGTCAAACGGGGCAGACTGTAAATCTGCTGGCTATGCCTTCGAAGGTTCGAATCCTTCTCTGCCCACCATTTTAACAATCAAGGAGTTACACGAATCGTGTAACTCTTTTTTTGTAGCCAGACGAATCGACTTTGCACTGACTTTGCATTTGTTCGGGTTCTCGGTTCCCTGCTTTTAGGGCTAATTTTTTTTCAGTCAGACCCTCAGTACCCCCCGCATTTGAAAGCAATTCAGAGACTTTCAGATCGAGAACGCGGGCGATTCTTTCTAATGTCGCGACGTTTGGGCATCGCTCCCCACGCTCAAGATAACCGATATAATTTCGATGGTGGTCGGATTCGTGGGCCAATTCCTCTTGAGTCAGTCCAAGTTCATCCCGTCTGGCTCTGACCGCCAAACCGATCTTGCGGCCAATTTCCCTTTGTTCTGTTTGATTCGCACCCAACAGAAATCTGTAATCGCCACCCCTTTCGGAGTCTGCCCACAGAAAGTTGTATTTCGTCTATTGATTGAAAACGCGAAGTCGGTATGCTGGAACCATGAAAAAGGACGTGTCGAACAAGGTTTTGATTTGGACCGCAGTATGGTCAATTGCAGGTTTGTTGGTAATCGTGTGGATTCTTTCTCTTGGGCCGACAGCGGAAGAAATCGCGCAAGAAAAGGCGATTGCTGAAAGGATAGCCGAAAATGAAAAGTTGGCGGCAGACCGCATGAAAGCCGCGCTCGCCCTTAGAGATGAAGTCCTTAACAAGAAATGGAACCAGCTTTTTGAGAAAGAGGTTGGCTCGCCTTCCGAAATTACGATTGACGCCAAACATGACGTTTACGCTTCAGCCGGTGGCGTCACCATTGATGGCATCGCGATGATTGACGGGGTGAAGTATGAATTCTTTTTGGGGTTCGATAAGAAAGGGGATGAACTCGTTCAAGATCAGTTTCGGGTCAGCAAATGGAAGAAATACGTTCCGAAGTCCAGCGGTGATATTCACGGGGCATGGGCTTACATGCAGCTTTTCGTTGAGAAGAGACTCAAGAATCCAAAAGGCGCAAAATTCATTGGCCATGCGAGAGATGCCGTGACTAACCTCGGAGCGGGGAAATACGGGGTCTCTGCCGCCGTGGACGCCACCAACAGTTTTGGGGCTACGGTTCGGACGCCCTTTTCAGGAGTGATAGAAAACTTGGGAAGTGAGTGGAAACTTCACGAACTCAACATCGAACAGTAAAGAGAAAGCTACGAATATGAAGAAAGGTTGTTTGTTTGCCATTATCGGCGTGGTTGGCTTTTGCGTTCTTCTGACCATCATTGGAGTTGTCGCGTCTCTTTTTGTTTCCGATTCAGAGGAATTCGCCGAAGCGAAGAAGCCAGATTCGGTGTTGGTATCTGCAAAGGCGGAACCGGCGAAAAGCGGAGACAGCAAACCAACGGAATCGAAGCCCGCGAAGGAGTCTTTCACGGAACATTATTCGATCATCTCCGACAAGCCCACAGGCACTGTGAAACGGTCGGTGGATGTTAGGCTGAAGAAGAAGGTAAGCGAGGAAACGCTTGAAGGCATCGCGAAGGAGATTCGCGCCAGCAACCCGCGAAAATTTGAACGAACGTTCATCGTCTATTACTTGGCTGAACAAACCGTTGGCGCGGGCGGATGGGCGACCAGCCATTTCAATCCAACGTTGGAAGTGAGTGTTTTGGGATTGTCGGCAGACTCGGAAACGGCAACCGTCGCCAAGGAAGGCGAAACCGAAATCGGGCGATGGGAGTATTCCGCCCCTCCCGGTTTTGTTGCCGTTGTCTTGAAAACTGAAAAGGGCGTGACCATTCGCCGGGTTTTCGGCGATGGCAGTTCCGGTGATGAGAAAATGACCGCCTCTCAGAAAGGCGGGGAAATCGTTCTCACGCCCGTCGAGGAAAACGATTTTGGCGAACACTGGATTCTTGATTCGGACGGCAACTTGCAACTGATGGACAAAGACGGCCTCATCGGAAAGGCGGTTACTTCCGGCAAGAAGATGAAAGGCGACGAATTGCAAGAAGCATTTGGATTCAGCGAAGAACCGAAAGAAAAAGTGGCCACGATTTTCGATCCGCGAACGTGGACAAGCGCAGATGGTCAAAGAACGTTCTTCGGCAAACTCACGAAGCTGGAAAATGGCAATGTGACGGTGGAGAAAGACGGGAAGCCAATCACCTTCGCCATCGCGAAACTCTCGCCCGCTGACAGAGAGTTTCTAGGGCAAGGGGTGTCTATTACCACTTTGGATGGAACAACGCACGAGAACGGCTCTGTGGCGCGAATTTCGGCTGATTCTATCTTGTTCCAGAAAGGTTCCGGTCCGGTTCAGATCGCAATGGAGAATCTACCGGAAGCGATGCGCCAGCGATTCGGTTATGATCCCGAAATCGCCGCTGAATTGAAGAAGGCGAAAGAGAAGCAACTTGCCGTGATGCGAGAAAGGCAAGCCAACGCCGCCGCGCAACAGGGCGCACAGGATAATTTAGATTCATTCATGGCAGTTCTCGAAGCGGCGGGAGTTGGCAACGAGCTTGTGACAAAGGTTTCAACGAAAGGTGAAACGGTTAGCGTCACCGTTGCGAATGGCTGGCACTACCAGCCGAAGCAAGTTCGCCAGCAAAGCGCACAAATCCTTTGGCAGACTTGGGCCATGATTTACGCACCAAATGACTTGGACAAAGCCCGCCTCAGTTTGCGCGATTCGGTGGGGAACGAAGTCGGCGGTTCGCGTTGGTTGGCCGGTTCGTTGATTTGGGTGAACGATTGAGATTTTCCGCGACCGTGCTAACGAGTTGGAACGTTCGTTCTAAATTTGCACGAACGTGCGAAACGTGAGGTTAGCTAATCGCATCGGAAACGGGAACATATGCTCGCCGTCCCTTCACGTAGCGAATCAATCCTTTATGCTTCGCCGCATTAATCACCCGCTTTTCATCGGCGGAAAGGCAGCGGACAATGAAACGGCCTTTCAGCCGAAGGGTTTCTAAAATCTCATCGCTGATTTCGTTCCAGCCCACCGCATTGAACCATTCCCGTTTGAACCGCCAATCGCTTGCAATCGTCATCGGTGGAATCTGGTGGGACTCTTGAAGGAAAGCGAGAATTTCATTTACTCTTTCAGCCGCCCGCTCTCGCAACGTGTCGAATTTTGGAAATATGCCGTTCAGATCAGGAGCGGAACGCCGCCGCAAGATGTTCGTTCCGGGTTTGAGAAAACGCACTTCAAAGCGAAGGCGATTCGCCGTTTTCGCGTAAACGATCAGGTGTTCCGTTTTCGATAAGCGGAGTTTCACTGATTCACCGTTTCCATTCGTTTCAATGTCATTTGCCTCGGTTCGGGGAGCGTGTTCCCGAATTGCGGAATCTTCGGCAAAGTTGTTCAGCGTTTTAGCCATCCCGCGAAGGCATTCAATTGCATTAGGACGGTGAAACTCGAAATAGACTTCGCAATCTTTGAGACAGAATTCGTGCGCCTGAATGCCAGCGGATGGAATCACAGCCGTTTCCGCAGCTTCGCGACAACTTCTCTCGATCTCCCGAAAAACGTTCTCGAAATATCGGCGTTCATTCTGTCGATATTGCGCTTGCGTGATCAAAGCGGAAAGGCAGTTCTGTTTTGAGCGATCCAACAAACGCGGTTCGGTCGGCTTCGCCAGCGTCTCAAACACTCCATCCGAATCACCGGAAATTTCGGGATAGAACCGCATGGCCTCGGTTGGATTCAAATAGAGGCGGGCGGAAAGGGCAATGATTGATCGGGCATAGAAGAAATTCATCTTCCCGCCTAACAGCGGTTTCATTCGGGGAACGCCATTCCGCGAACGTGAAGAACTCCGAATCAAAGTTGGCCGGTTACTTTCGCCGCCATCGGGCGGCGCATTGAACAGCCCGTTTTCCAAGTATCCGAGACAATGGCGATAGTGGGGGAAATCATCATCATGCAGAGTGGAAAGGGTTCCCAGATAACAAGTGAGTTTCACTCTATCAATTCTTCCGTTTTCAGAGGTAACTCTCTGTGAAGGATCGAAAAGGGGAATAGTTTCACTGACTCCATCGTGGTTATTGCTGATTGTCCTACCCTGTGGCCGGATACCATTGGAATTTCTATTTCTGCGCCTTCTCCTTCGCCGATGGGCCACGCAACGAGGAAGAACGCCAAGCGTCGTTTCAACTTGAGCGGAAGTCGGGCAAGGCGTATCTTGGGCCATAGCATTTTTGCTTCGGCTCGGTAGTTGTTTGGCGACGGCAACCGAGCCGATTTTTTGAACGAACGTTCAAAAGGGGAACAGCGGTTCAATCGGGTCGAAACCACAGCCGTTCTTCCCAAACTCTCCAGAGTGACGACGCTCCAAAAGCCAAGTTGCGGCTTTCCAGTCACCATCTTCGGCAGCGGAAGAAATGCACTCTACAAGCCGCAAAGCCCCTTCGCCTTTCGCCCGCTCTAGTCGCTTCCAAAACTTCCGAAAATCGTTGTCATTATCTTCACAGTCCTGGCCTCTCCTTCGCCAACGATTCAGCGTGGAATAGGAAATTCCGGCGTATGCCGCAGCAAGTTTCAAAGTCAGCCCGCGTTCAACTCCTTCGATTACTCGGTCGGCTGTTTCCTCATCGAAAAGGGTGGGGCGTCCCACAAGGGTTTCAAAATCGTCGTCATCAAACGGCGGTTCATCGTCGTGGTGTTGTTGTTCTGTCATTTGCGTCTTGGGTAGTATCCTTGTTTGATTATTGAAATGGTTTGATCTCCGCAGCGTTCAGCAAGCCAATGCTCGGTTTGGGAGTCGCCTTGTCTCACGGCATCGCAAAGAATGTTGAAAAGGTGTTGTTCCCATCGTCGCTCTGCTTCGGTAACGGCGTAATTGAATGCCTGCCGATAAATCGGGTCGCTTGCCATCCATTGTCTGTGATCGCGTTCAAAAGAGATACCAGCGAACACGGCGATATTGTGGATCAATCCTCCGTTCTGAATCACTCCCCGCAGGTAGCGGGCTTTTCGCCTCGCTTCACCGTTGAATGCTTTCATGGTTTCCGATTAGGCAGATTTGCACACGAGTGCAAATTTCTCGCCTCCGCAGCGGGTAGCCTTACACGGGCAGTTCACACGAAGCTTGTTCTTCGGCTTTTCGGATCGTCTCAAGATCGAAACGAACGATTCGGCCCGAAAGTCGGATGGCTCTAATGTCGCCCCGTTTCTCCATTCGCCTGATTGTAGTCAGGGAGCATTTCCAACGCTTGGCGAGTTCTTTTCTGGTTAGGTAGTTCTCTGTCATGATGTGGAGAACTACGACCAGACATGGAGGGCATTCACCTAACTAGAACGCACTCTATTTTTTAGGGAAGGCACGCTGGGAAAGTTTGTTCATATAGGCTTCCCAGTTGCCCGATTTCCGGCTTTCCTTGATTCGCTTTTTCATTGCTGAAAATGATGAATCCTTTCCCGTGAGATGAGCGATTTCGTAAATGATCGTCGCCCGATTTCTGATTCGTGTTCGGTTGAAAGTATTGTCGCTATCCGTGGACTCTGGAAGGCGTCCTAGTAAGATGAGCTGATAGCGAGCGTGTCTAAGACAGTTGGGCTTGTCCCAAACGAAATCATCAAACTCGAATTCTTGAGCAACGGTGACACCGTGTTCCCACCTGTTCAGCGGGCGTTTCCAGTTTTTCCGACCGGCAACAGAGCGGGCAAATTCAAATAGCACCGCTCGTAAACTCTTTTGAGTTGCCGTGTCCACTGGGATTGTCTTCTGAAATTCATGCAACTGCCACAGAATCGTTTGCCGTCCTGCGTCATCGTCCGTGTATTGCTGCAAGGTAGGGCTGTCCGCATCAAACAATTCTCGGACTGATTCGAGTTCTTCGCGGAATCGTTGCCAACGGTTTTCATCATTCAGGAGGGCGGGCGCAAGCCGCGCCATTGCTTCAATCAACGGTTGAAAGCCATCTGGCGTTTCTGCCGTCCGAATTTCGCGGGCAATTGTTTCCGCTTCTCGGAGATATTCGGAAAGGTCGGGCTTCCGAAACACTCCCCACGGTGACTGGAATTCGTTTGCCCACGTTTTGCGTTGGTAGCGATAGTGTGAATACAGGCTCCCAATCGACTGGTATTCGTTGCGAGACATTCGCAGTTTTCGCCGAGATGGAATCTGGAAGCTGATTGCATCTAGCCCTTTGAACGGGTCTTGTTCGCGACGGGCCATTTTAGACAGTAGCCCGCTTGGGTGTTTCGCCGTCTGAATGTTCTTCCGCATCCCCAATCGGAACAATCTTTTTATCCGTGGCAAGGCTCGCCGAAAGCGCGGGGGTAATTCGCTGCTTCTTGTCCACGTAGTATTGAGCAGTGATCCGAATATCGCTGTGGCGAAGGTAGCGAGAAGCCGCGTAGATTCCATGCTCGGAAGCTATCAGGGAGCCGATTTCCTTCCGCAGTTCGTGAACCGGCTTTTGGGCTTTCACTCCATTTTCTCTAAGCCATTCAATAACCGTTTTCCAATGCGGTTCGCAACGATACGAACCGGAACCGGCTTTCCTCTTTACGGAACCCTTCGAAACAATCACGAATTCGCTTTCCGCGTTGGCGCAATAGCCGCGAAAGATGGCCGTGAGGCTGTCGTCAAGATCGACCACGCCCGCCGAATCCTCAGATTTGAGTTGGTGATGTTCCGTGTTTTCGATGTGAAGTTCTCGCTTGGAGAAATCGAAAGCGTCCCACAAGAGATAATCAATTTCACTTCGCCGCAATCCGCACACGCCCGCAAGCAAGATGATCTTAAAGGCTTCCGGGTTTGATTCTGCCAGTTCTTCGGTTGCCTTCTCTATAATCTCTTGAGCGTCGATCTTGCTTCGATAGCGAAGCGATGGCCCTTTCTCTCTCGTGATTCCGTCAAAGGGGAGTTGATCGGGAAGGGCAACGCGGTCGCGTAGGAAGTGGATGAACTTACGCGAAAATAGCGATTTAGAATTTCCAAGCAGGCCGTTGAACGTGCTGACACGATTGCGACGGGCAACCGCGTTATCGCCCTCGGTTTCCAGAAACTGATTCTTCCATGATTGCACCTTGTCTGGTGTGATCCGTGCCAGCGGAACAGCATCAACCCGCGCCTTCCACTTCTCATTCCCGCCGTTCTTCCCATCGTATCTTCCCGCGCCTTCGATTCCGACAATATCAGAGACGATTCGCCGAAATGCTTTCGCGTATCCATTCTTGGATTGCGGGCGGGCGGACGAAAGGGCCGTAGCCGATTCGATAAGTGCGCCGACCGTATTGGGTAAGTTGCTCGGGTTCGTCGCCTTCTCGGGTTTGAACTCGATAAGGGTTTTTTCCCACCCGTGTTCACTGAGAAAACGGAAGATGTTCACGGCACGTTCTGCCGCCGCGTCTTTGTTGGGAGTGTGAAGATTGAAATATTCCCGACGCTTTCGAAAGCACACCATAGCGCCGTAGTTCGCGCAAAGCGTTCCTTGTTTGGTTTTTGGTTGGTAAACTCGATCTCGCCAGTATGCCACGGAAGAGCGGCTTGGCCGTGGTGACTTTGCACTGACTTTGCGTTTTTTTCCGTTCTCTTGTGGAGTGTCTTGATCTTTCATGGCCCGTTGTGAACACATGGTAAATCTTCTGTGATCCTTTTGCAATAACGGTTTCAGGCTGTATTACCTGTTCATTAATATCCGCAGGTATCCTTTTCTGTTCACCCTTCGATACATACTGTAAATCTGCTGGCTATGCCTTCGAAGGTTCGAATCCTTCTCTGCCCACCATTTTAAAACGCCTCAGCCAAGTAACTCTTGGCTGAGGCGTTTTAACGTACTCAAAAAGGAAGGATGAAGAATCGGTAACCGACGTAGACCGTTCGACTCGGAGTGAGCCCCAAGCGAATGCAGAGATCGGCCAAAGAAGCGAGTGCAACGAGCGACGACGCGGCTAATCCTTCTCTGCCCACCATTTTCTTTATCAATGAGTTACGTCGACCGCGTGGCTCTTTTTTTGTGCCCGGAAATAAGTGGTGACCAAATAGGTGACTAAATGATCTGGAAGATGTGCAGGATATGCAATGATCCTGCGCAGTATTCGCACTCCGTCAGGCGACCTTTCGAAGGGGCAATTCACTAATTCGTAAACGATACATCGACCGACACCCCATCATGGTCGGACATCTTCCTGCCTTCATCTGCACCGCTCCACGACATCACCTTCCCGCATTTCAGGGGTGGTGAGACCGCAATGTGATCAATCAGCATTCGCCCGGTTTCTGGGCGGTCACCCGCCGTGGCAATCTCAAAATCCTTGAATGTGTCTTTGAGCAAGTCCGCCACTTCCCGGGGTTGGCGACTTCGGGGGATCCGCTGATTGAAGTCCCCTGCGACAAGGCACGGTGCTTGAGCGGCATCAAGAAGCACGGGCGATAGCGCCCGCAGAAAGGTGCAATGATCGTTCCAGTTTTTCGCATCTCCGCTCTTTACCCGGGAGCCGAACCAAGGGATGCAAATGCCAATGACCGTGAGAGAGCCTTCCTGGGTCTCGATGACAGTCGATACGAACCGCCCCGCAGTCGGGACATCCAGATCGATCCTGACACTACTGATGGGCCAGCGGCTGGCGACGACGGTCTTGCGCTCTTCATCATTCAGATGAGCAATCCCCGTCGGCCCTGCATCCGCGTAGTAGAAATCAGGACCGAGATGGTCCACCCAGGCTTCCGTGACGATAGCAATATCGGCCGCGAAGGAACGAAGATGGTCGGTCGCCTTTCTTCCATTTGGTGAAGTCGGGCGCTTGCGTTGGAGGTTCCAGGTGGCGATGCGCATGCGTGGACAGATTGAACCGGACATGTATCATGATCGTCAAGCCCGGATGAAGCTTTCCGGATCCTATCGCTCATGAAAATTCTCGCATGGAATGTAAACAAACGAAAACTGGGTGAGCAGCATATCGCTGTTTTCAATGAGTTGGGCGTGGAAACCGTTCTCCTCAACGAGTTTGTCGACGGCAAGTTTCGATCGGAGTTTGAAAACGATCTTCAACGAGCCGGATATTGCTTTCAAGCTATATCGCAAGGAGTGGAAGGGGCTCGAGCACCCCTGATTTTTTGTAGCATCGAAGCACAGCTTTTGTGTAGGTGACCTCATTGCGCCGGAGGTGGATGTCTGGTCTCACTGCAATTTTTTGCACGTCCAGTTCGACCGCCTTGAGATGGTTGGACTCCGGGTTCCGTGTTATGAAAGGAATAAGAATACTGAGGTGGTAAAGATTCCGGACTACTGGCAAAAGCTTGGCGAGATCTTCGTTCGTGTTTCGAATCGAAATATCCTGTTCGCTGGGGATTTCAACACTGATCCACAACAAGTCTTTGGGAACCGGCAGGAAAAGGCGATTATTGAAGGAAGCTTGGGTAAGATGATCATTCCTGATCCCGTTGGGGAGTGGAGTTTTAGACGAAACGAGTCATCTGCTCGGATTGATCATGTTGCTCACACGGGGAGTATCTCGGTGAGCAATCCTCGCTATATCGCTACGATTGGTGATCTGATATTAGCGGGGGTGCCCGGAGCGATGAGCGACCACGCCGCGCTGCTATTTGAAGTAGAGTGCGAGGATACGAAAATTTGAAGGAATCATCACGAGAACGTGAGAGGCCTGAATGATCCTTGTGTGGGACAAAATTCAGGGACAGGTAAACAATGAGGAAGTCGTTCTTCAATAGATTTTCGACTTTCTTCTCGCTGGTTTTGGTGTCTTCGATCCCCTCATTTCAGCCAGCTAATGGCCCGGATCTTTTCCACTCCTCGCTCTACGAACCGTTTCGCGACTACTTTCCCGTGAAACCCAACCAATCCGGTAGCCACCGGTAAAATACTGCGTCTTGGGGCATTCGGTTTCATCAGTCCCCACCTCGCTTAAGCGGCTCCCCTTGAAATACCTACTTAACGGAAGGAATCACCACTTTTTCCCGTAGATCTCGCAACACGCACAATTTTCCCCAATCGGCTTCTCGCATTCGGCGTGCTCCGGTTTTTCTTCGCTTCCCGAACTGGGAACGGTTTCTCGTAAAGACTTCATTCACAAAATTCTCACTTCCCAGCACCGCGCCTTCGGTTAAATAGCGCACCCGACAGCGGATTGCCTCTCGTATCGGCATCCTTCCTTCACGCGCGAGCTCTGCCTCCACTTCTTTTTCTGAAAAACCGCGCTTCTTTTGTCCGGAAACACCCTCTTCCTCATCGCGTGTTCGCTCTTCGCCTTCGTGATACAACCACAGCCGATAGAAGCGGGAGGTCTCATCCCAGTTTTTCTCAAAATCTTCGCCGCTGACCAGATCGGAGTTGCTCAAAATCTTACCTAACCCAATTCGTGCCCATCGGTTCCCGCCGAGGGCAGAAGCATATCCGCACCACCGGTAATCTTCAGGTTTTGAAACCATTCCGGCTCGCACTGGGTTGAGATCAATATAGGCCGCCATCGTCATGAGCGCTTTCTCGTCACCCTCAACCAAGACGCTCTTGTAGCGATCTTCCCATAGGGTTCCTTTTCGGCCGTTTTTTTGGTTATACCACTGGCTGAAACGCTGCTTCAGCTCTTTCATAAAGCACGCTAAGTCACCGATCCTGCCTCGATATCGGTCGAAAATTTGTTCTTCCCATTCGGCGTTTTTCGAATCCTTCGCTCCTTGCCATTCCTCACGGACGGTCCTGACCGTGACGGAATCGTAGAGAGATTCTATGCGTTTAAGAATGGACTCTACACTAAGGTTCTGCACGGCTTCCTGATCGGGTTCTTCGATCAGCAGATGAAAATGATTCGACATCACACAATAGGTGACCACACGCATCCCGTGAAAGGCCTCCAGCTTTCGCATCAAAGCCACAAAACGCTCCCTTTCGCAGTCACCAAGAATGAACTGCCGATCAACGACTCGGGAAATGCAATGGTAGTAACTGGTCCCCTCTCCACGGAGGCGCGCTTGTCTCATTCTAAGACTTTGCGATCTTTGAACAGTGTTCGCAAGAACAATTAGAAATATTTTACCTCTCCCTGTAATTCCTTGGTCATATTTTTATGACACGGCAGGGATGGGAATTGCGCGGCGGCGCACAACTGGTCAACGGTCGGTCGACTTGGGGAGCTATTCATTCAGATCGTCGAGAGCATCACGCCCAACTAGATTCCAGCTGTGCTGAAGGAGTGGCGTGAGCTGACCTATGAGGACTTCCAGCCTCGTAACGCGTGGTCGCTGTTCAATGCCGCGATCTAGTGCATGAAGGGCTCAAATTTAAACATGGTCGTGAATCGCACGCAAGCCCTGCATGGCCTGTTCGATGGACTGGTCGAGTTGAACTGACCGGGCCGGGCCGGTGGAGGCGATAAGCAGGCGTTTCATTTAAGATCGAGACTTCAGCAAGACCGCTTTGCCCCAATTTCCTTCTAGGGGTCGCGAAAAAGGGGCTATTTCCTGCGCTGAATTGGCGGTCTGGTTGAATCTTGTCCTTGCAATTAAGTGATTCTGACGGCACTATTCGGTAGGCATTTAATGAGCGCGTAAGTGTTCAAGCCACCACCTATCTGGGCCGCCGGAGTAGTAAGCAAAGGCAAAAGCCAGCGTGAATCCACTCCCAAGGCCCTAATCTTCAACAATGGCACACCTCAAAAGGGTGTGCCATTGTCTTTCATGTGGTTAGGAGATCAATCGACTTTCAATGCAGCTGATGAGGGAACAGCCTTCGTCGCATGCCGCTGGCACGAACTCTTTGATGAGTTTACTCCGGATACCTTCCACCCAAAGCTTTTTGGTATACCAAGCCTGGTTACTGAAGCGATTACGATCGGTCGGCTCCATGACGATCATGAGGCTTGGGGGAAGCACCTGAGCCACGTACAGAAAGAGTTGTCTGAGCGACTAAAGAGAGGAAGTGAACGTGATCTGTGTTCGCCGAAGCATCTGGGAATGATCGATCGAATGTCGAAGGCAAATAGTCCGTCGGATGTTGTGGGAGCTGGTCGCGTCCTCGAATTGGAGAGTTTTGAGAAGTCGATGGAAGATGCAGCAATTAAACGATTTTCCGATCTCGAATTCACAGCCATCTCAAAGACGAAGTCTGAAGCCGACGAAATTCTTTCGACTTTGGCCACCTATGCTTTCCGCAAAGGATGTAGCGCCGATGACTGCCAGGAGGTTATGGAAATGGTCGGAAAGGAGCCCGTGGATGTTAGGCAGTGGGTATGCGCCGGGCTCCCCTCCGAGGAGTCCAGTTATGATTGTGTTGTTGCTGTAGAGGCTCCGGATCAAAAAGTTGTTTCTGCAGTTCGATCAGTCTGTGAAGTCGCTGGATTCAAACGGACAGGCCCGAAGATCCCGGGAATCCCTAAAGATCCTGGTCGCATTTATCTTCAGAAATCAGGAAAGGGTTTACGTCCTATCGACGCGGTCGAGTCAATAAAAACAGAGATAAGATCTACGTTAAACTTGCTTGCGCTCTACCAGCGCAAACGAGCGCCTAGTATCCGAAACGGCGGGTGGATCATCGACGGCTCCGGGCACGCTACGTTCACTGAACGGTCCCACTCTCTTCGCAACCTGCATCCGCGGAGAGACGCGACCCAGCTGGCGGACAAGGCAGTGAAGGCCTTGTCGGGACGAAATGAACCGGCAATCCTTGCCGCGCTGGATCTACACAATTTGGCACTCTCGATGAACGATCACCGCTTGCGCCTCGTCAATCTCTGGTCGGCACTGGAATGCCTCGGCTCCATCGTTGAGGGAGGGAGTATCATCTCGAAAGTTGAAAGGCTTGTGGTTCCAATCCTCACATGGCGAAAAATCGACAAGTTGGTACGCTACCTTGCTATCAGTCTTCATCTCTGGCTCAAGGCGAACCCACAAATTGACCGTACCACTCTTCCCTTCAAACTCGGCTTCAATGATTCTGTAGCGCCTGACCAGTTACTGGGGGTTCTTGCAGAAGAAAAAGATTCTCCCGGAATCGTTGCCCTTTTGAGCGCTATCGGTGATCATCCGCTCCTTGTTTACCGAGTCTACCGCGCATGGGAATTACTTCACGATCCCAAGAAGCTTCAGTTCAATCTGGCCCTCTCCGGAGAACGGCTTGGCTGGCACCTGTGGAGGATTTACCGCGCCAGAAATCTGGTCGTCCATCAGGGAATCGAACCGCCGTGCCTCCCTCAGCTGGCCAATCATTTGCAACAATACTTCTCCACCACTCTATCTCGAATACTGCATGGGATAACTCTCGGGGAAACATGGACAAGCAAGGATTCCTGGCATTACTGGCGCTCTCAATCCGAGCATGTCATGGACAGTCTTTCAAAACGTCCCGGAGTGCTCAGAGCCGCTGATATTTTTCCGGAAGAGATCGCCACACCGGACCTTTTGATTTGGCCGACTTCCGGTTCAGTCTGATAAGGTGTGCGACCCGGGTTCCTGCTCCCAATTCAAGTGGTCGGAACTCTTGGAGAACTCCAACAATTTGATCTCAAGCAAGAGTTCGCGAATCGCATTTTCTTCGATAACGCGTTCCCGTTGACGCACCTTCGCGAAGTGCAGTAGACACAACTGAATATTCTTATCGCGACTAAAGCTCCTGAGTCGTTCTTCTGCGAGATCTATGACCTGACGGCGAGTGACAGAGTCCGGCATCCCGGTGGCAGGCCAGTCCGGGCGGTTCAGCCGCGTGTAGACGGAAAAATTCAGGGACAGGTAAATAATCAGCAAGTCGCTTTTCAATAGATTTTCGACTTTCTTCTCGGTGGTTTTGGTGTCTTCGATCCCCTCATTTCAGCCAGCTAATGGCCCGGATCTTTTCCACTCCTCGCTCTACGAACCGTTTCGCGACTACTTTCCCGTGAAACCCATGACCGAGAGCAGAAAGCTCACGAACTCGTATTCGCGAATTTCACGAGAGACGAGGCGGAACAGAGTCATTTTTTATTTCTTTTCAGTATGAAAACGCTTCCCAATCCAATAAGCACCACGATAACACCGAGCGAAATGACGAGAGGCAGCATAGCTCGGGATGCACGAGAGGACTCATCCGCTGCGGCGCTCGATTCTTCAATTGCCTCCGAAGGAACCCCCTCCGGTTCCGCGGCGGATGCGCCCTCCGCCGAATCGGCAGGCGCAAGGCTTGAAAGAATCGCCGTCCCCTCAAGCGGAGGGAGAACCTTTTCAATGATTACTTCGCTCCCCTCAATCGCAGCGTCCCAATTAACGGCCATGAGGAGATCCATTCCGGGATTCTGATCTTTTACTTCACAGGAACAGGCGCCACAAAGGTAACCTGAGTATTCGAGCGCATTCCCCTCGGTGATCCCTTTCCCGATAAGAGGTTCGAGCACTCGTCCTCTTCCAAAAATGGGGAACACCATTGGCTCAGAGGTCCATTCATGCAAATCGGTCTCCAGATTCAGAAGCATCTCAAGGAAAAGTAATTCAGCAGGATCGTCGCGCCGGACGCTCAAAAAGGAGAATTCAATCTTCAGGGGAACATCTGACTGCAGAACATTTTCCTGATCGATGGGCGCAGGCGCTCCCGCTTCAATCTCACTGCGACCAATGACACCGCTGGGGATCTCCAACTTGCTTCCAGCGGACTGAGCGGCTTCAACAATGACTTTTTCAGCTGCCGTATCAGCCTCTTCGTTTCCACTTTCGATGATAACCCAGACAGCAGACGCCCCCTCCAAAATTCGCTTCGCAAGCTCACGACGAACCGGAGAATCTACGAGGCTCCTTACATTCCCCTCGCTCAGCAAACCTTCCCAAATCGGAGGCGCCCCAGTCTCCCAATTTTGCCTTGGATAGAAAAATCGCATCGTTCCACGAGGCAGAGCAGAAGAGCCTTCGGACTCATGTAGCCTGAAATTGATCGGGATTTCTTCGGAATCACGAAACGACTTAAGAAGATCGAGAGCTGACCTTTCTTTCTCGGTCCATCCGTCTTTCCCCGGAGTGAGAACGACCTCGTAATAGTCAGGGGTCCATCGCTCGAGCGCATATCTAAACACCGGAACCTGACAAGCGTAGGCGAGAGTCCCGATTCCAATCACGAGAAGAAAGGCGAGGGGAAGGATGCGGGAACGCAGGGAGTATTCTGAAGACGACATGATCATTGAACCACCAAAGTGCTCGAGTTTACGGTCCTGCAGTTCTCATTCAAGCCTTTCCTCGTGAACGATCACGCCATGCCTTGCCTCATCAAAGCGGACACCGTGACGCATCGCAAAAACGATGAATCAAAACACTCCGAGGAGCCTTGCTGGAAACGCCTCGCAGCGGTGCTTGATGACTGGCTCCTGTTCTATGAAGCGCATCATGGAACACTTTCTGAAGAGGTTACGAAGGCGGTTCTTTCGATTAGTCCCGCTCAGATCAACCGGGTTCTTGCGCCTGAAAAAGCGGGCGTATCGCTCCGGAAAAGACGCACCCCGGAGCCCAATGCAGCGCTGCGTAAAATCATCCCGAGCCGTCCTCAAAGCCGGGGCGCTAACCCCCCTCGATCGCTGGAGCGCCCGACCTTCTCTTCGGCGCGCATCTGGGAATCGGAGTCTTGCCTCGCTATACGGCATTCCGCAAAGTTTGAGGCCTCATGCGCGTTGCTCTTCTTTTCTTATTAATCTCCTTTACGGGATCTATCTCCGCCATTTCCAAAGATTGGCCCGCCTACCGAGGGGATGCGGCGCGGAGCGGATTCACTTCCGAATCGATTCCGAACCAGCTGACACTCCGCTGGACCCATCGATCGAAGCACAGGCCCAGGCCCGCCTGGCCAACTTCCGATCGGATTGATTTTGATCTAGTCTATCAACCGATAATCATGGGTGATCTCGTTCTTTTCGGTAGCTCGGTCGATGATCAGGTCTATGCCCTCGATGGAAAAACCGGTGAAGAGAAGTGGCGATTTTCCACCGACGCCCCGATTCGCTTCGCCCCTTTTGGATGGGAGGATCGTGTCTTTGTGGCGAGCGATGATGGATCGCTCTATGCGATCGCATTAAAGGATGGATCACTGCTCTGGAAGTTCCGAGGTGGCCCCGATAATGAAATGGTTCTGGGAAATGATCGAATGATTTCCAAATGGCCCGCTCGGGGAGGCCCCGTGGTTGTCGGCAATCTTGTCTATTTTTCCGCAGGTATCTGGCCGAGTGATGGGGTCCACCTCCATGCCCTCGATACCGTGACGGGCAAGGAAGTTTGGTCGAATCGAGAGACAGGGAAAATATTCATGGCTCAGCCACATGGAGGGGCCAATGCTGAGAGCGGCGTTTCCGCACAGGGATACCTCCTTGCGACCGGCGATCAATTGCTGGTTCCGACCGGCAGAGCCGTTCCCGCCTTTTTTGACCGCAGCACCGGAGCATTGAAACACTATCATTTGCAAAGTAACCAGCAGCGAGGAGGCACTAGGGCGATGGCAGCAGACCGGTTTCTATTCAATGCCGGATGCCTCTTCGATCTCGAAAGTGGGGACCTTAGCTCCCAGATCGGCCATGGAACCGTCGTCGCGCTCGACAATGGCGTGGTTCAAGCAACCGGAAAATCATTGAAGGTTTCGAAGTGGAAGGACTCCGAGACGGTTGACCGCAAGGGGCAGCCACAACAAGTTCGCCGTCTCGAGGAAAATCGATTGGTGACGATGGAAGAGGATGTTCTCGATTTTATCGTCGCAGGATACGACGCCATTTGCGGTGAGGAGGGTCGAATCAGCGCGGTTGATTTTGCGAGGCAGAGGACGACCTGGTGGTCACATCCGGTCGAAGGGAAAGCGCTCGGTTTGGCGGCCGCGAATGGCCGCCTCGTCGTAAGCACCGACGAAGGTGTCATCTACTGCTTCGATGGAGAGCAGAAAGGAGAAGTGGCGATTAAGGAAGACGTTAAAACCGCGAGGCAGCCTGACACAAGAGCCCTCGCCGCTGCTGAAGAAATCCTCGAGCTATCGGGGATACGGGATGGCTTCTGCGTTGATCTGGGAGCCGGCCACGGCGACCTCGCCGCTGCCCTCGCCCTGAAATCCAATCTCCATGTCTATGCGGTCGAAAGTGACCCGGAGGCAGTGGCAGACGCCCGTGAGAGGTTGCTCAGGATGGGATTGTATGGCAGTCGCGTCACCGTGATCGAAGCCGATCCTGCCACGGTTTCGTTTCCGAAATCCTTCGCAAATCTCGTCGTTTCATCGGCTTCTCTTTCCGCTCCGCCTGAAGAGGCCGTGCAAAAGAAGATGGAGCTCCTACAACGGCCATTCGGAGGCGCGATTTGTCTGGGGCCACCGGGAAAAATAAAGGTGGAGGTAAAAGAAGCTCTTGAGGGATCCGGAAGTTGGACCCACCAGAACGCGAATGCGGCCAATACCCTTTGTTCAGACGATGCCGTGATCAAAGGTCCGCTCTCAATGTTTTGGTTTCGTGATGTCGATTTTGAGGTTCCTAACCGACATGGAAATGGCCCTGCGCCCCTTTGTCACCGTGGGTGCATGGTCGTCGGAGGAGTGGACGGAATCATTTGTCTCGATGCCTTCAACGGTCGGACCATCTGGACTCACGATTTGAAGGGAAATCTTAGGGACTTCGACGGCATTCATCACGACGTGGGTGTCGGTGAGGCAGGAAGTAACTTTTGCCTCAGCGATGACGCGGTATTCCTCAAGTATGGAGATCGATGCCAACGGATTGATCTCTTCACCGGCGAAGTTCTCGCGGAGTTTGAGACGCCTCCAGGAAAAGAGGCTCTAAACCGTAATTGGGGATTTCTGGCCTATGACAAGGGATTGCTCTTCGGTTCGGTTTTAAACGACGCCCATAAGGTGAGCCCTCGTTACAAGTTGTCCGAACTACGTACCGAGTCGGTTCGATTTTTCGTGATGGATGCCAAGACCGGTGAGTTGAAGTGGGACTTTGTTCCGAATCATTCGATTCGGAACAACGCGATCGCTGTAGGAGGTGACCAAGTCTACGTGATCGACCGGGAGCTGGTCGAGAAAGATCACATTGCCAATCCGAGGCGAGATGGACGCACTGAGAAAAAGCTGCCTGCCGATCAAATTGCCGGCGGGACTTTGATCGCCTTCAATACGAAAACGGGAAAGGAGATCTGGAGGAACGACGAAGATATTTTTGGAACCCAGCTTTCCGTCAGTGAGGCCCATTCAACTTTATTGATGAATTATCAGGCAGTGCGACACAGCTTTTTCGCATTGCCCTCGGAAACAGGGGGAAGACTCGCCGGAATCGATCTCGAGACCGGGAAACGACGTTGGACCCATGAGGGCGATTACAAGAGCCGCCCGCTGATCAACGACTACACAGTCTATGCGCAGGGCGGAGCATGGAATTTAATTACCGGTGAGCCACTACCTTTTGAATTGGAGCGCTCCTATGGTTGCGGCCAGATTTCGTCTTCGAAGAACCTGATGCTGTTTCGTTCCGCGACGCTCGGATACAAGGATCTTTCGCGGGATGCGGGCACAGAAAACTATGGAGGAATTCGTCCGAGTTGCTGGATCAATGCAATTCCCGCCAACGGCCTCGTCCTCGTGCCGGACGGTTCATCGAAGTGTCTCTGCAGTTACCAAATGAGAGCGTGGTTTGCCCTTCAGCCGAAAGGCAACTGATTCACGAGGCACTTTTATAGCGCGTCTTCTTCGATCTTGGGGCCACCCCATAGGGCTTGATATCGGGATGACTCAACCCATCTTTAACACCCCTAAGAGAGATCCCTTTGTTTTCAACGGTTCCGGCGGATTAAAGATTCCTTCGGGCACTACATTCTGTTCATTTTGTTAAATTTTCACTCGCTGGAGGCCGCCGGGGTCGGTGGATAGCCCTAGTTTTTGGTAGATCTCCCCGAGGTCTTCTTCCGGGCGGGTCGCCTGGCGGATGTGGAGGGTTTTGCCGTCGCGTTGCTTGAAGGTGGTTGTAATCCGGAGCTGTTGGCCGAGCTTTTCTCGCAAGGTCGCCCAGCTCTCGTTGATTCCGTGATATTTGAGTTTCCTCCGAATCACCTGCACAGCCTGATAGGCGAGGACGGTAATGAAAAGGTGGCCACCTGGCCTCCGTAGCCTTGGCGTAGGAGGGTCGCAGCGGTCCTCCTTCTGATGATAGACGGGACGCATCCCAAGCTCGGACTTCAAACTCCGAAACACGGATTCCAGATCGGTCAACATCGTGTAAGTCCGCCAGAGCGTTTCGTCACCCCAATCGGTGAGGGTTGTCCGTAATTTGTAAACGCCGGGGTGGGTTTGCTTGCTCGCAGGTTGGGGCTTGTATTCCCAGGTGAGTTCGGTCACTAGCCCGGTGGTTTCGTCCGTTTTCAGATCGATCTGATAGTGACCGGAGACGCGTTTGTATTTCTCCTTGAGACGCCCGATTCGTTGATTGATAGGGTCGCGCTTTTTGGTGGTGCGGGGCTTGTGTAGTCCCTCGCTGATTTCATTGAGCGCCTTCTCATATTTTCCCCGAAAACTCGTGTTGATACTCTTATCTTTCATCGCCCGTTGCTCCGACCAGCAGGCGATCTTGACTTCCCCTTCGTGTTGGCCGGGCTGTCGCTGAAGGTGGATTTGATGGCCGCCCGCGGATTCGATCACGCTGGTTTCCTTTAGATCAATATCGCGTTTTCTTTCACGACTCACTACAAGGTAGTTATACTTATTCGAAATGAGCCATTCGAGGTTTTCCTCGCTGGCGATCCCTGCATCCATGATGACCAAAGCGCCATCGGGGGCTTGAAGTTGTTTGAGCATTTCCTCCAAAGTGCTGCCTTCGCTGACGTTGCCGTCAAAGACCTGTGAGTGCCTGATAAACCCGCTGGCATCGAGGGTGAGACCAAGAGTGAGAAGGGGGCAGTCGCTCCGCTTTTCCTTGGAGCGGCCTCTTTTTGCCTTGGGATTTCCCTCGGCATTGCCTTCCATGTAGGTGTTTGTCAGGTCGTAGAGGGTGACGGTGGGTGTGAAGTTGAAAATATCCTGAACGCTCTCAAAGACCCTTTTTTCAATAAGAGCTTTTTTACTAAGAAGTCGATCCGAAGCGCGGTAAAGTTGCATCAAGGGCATGGGGGTGAAGTCATGCTTGAGAAGCTCGCCCAGAGCGCTTTTTTCCTTCAACCACTTGGCGGTGGCCCGCTCGCTACGTGGGGCGCACATTCTGCCGATGATGTTGCCGAGTGCTTCGGCTTGCTGCCGGCCATTAAAGCCTGCTTCTTCGAGGATTTGCGGGATTTTGAGTTCTTTGAGAGCTTCCAGCGAAACGTGTTCGGCCCCCACCGATCTTGGCTTGATTTGTTGGATGGAATCGATATCGACTTCCTCAAAACCTCTCGTTTCATCGCTCTCGTTTTCGACATTCAGTTGTTGGATTTCGCCCCGGCGAGCGATAATTTGGGAGTAAATGTGCTGGGCGCTCCCTTCGATGGCGGGATCTACGGCGAAGAGCGGCTGTTCGCCGTTGAGAATTTGTTCGATGCGGATGCAGAGGTCCGGCCAGACTTCTCTGGGGAGGTCGAAATTAGTGCCAAGGTTAAGCAAGGTGTGTTGGCGGACCTTCTTGCCGACTCTTTTGGACTCAACGAGGCGATGGGTGAAATAAGACCCGCCGGAGCCGGTTGATCTCGTTTGTGTTTGGCGAATGAACATGACCCGGAAGACTGGCAGGCTTTTGCATGCGGCGCAACACTTAAATTAATTTTATGGCACTACAAATAGGATTTTGAAATATGGATTCCTTTGTTTGCAAAGGTTCGCGACTTTTCTGGGAGCGAAAAAAGTGGTTTTTCGGCGATTTTGAGACCCTGATCGTTAAAGATGGGTTAAGTGCGCGGCATCATTGCAGCAAGACGGTTGCGCCGTCCCGGACGGACGCAGCCTTCATGGTCGCTCAATTACTTCCGCCACCTGCGAAAGAAGCCTTTTTTCTCGGGTAGCGTCGGTGCCTTCTCCCCGTAGTGAATAGGCTGAGCCCGAAGAAGCTGCTTTTCTTGCATCTTGTCGAGCGGTCCAAATTCCTTGCTCTCGACGGTCAGGACGTCTGGCGGTACGAAAGATCCAAGCTGACCTTCGCCAGTGGGTGAGTTGGGATGGAAGGAATTCTTTTCAACGATCTGACGGGTGATCGCCTCACCCTCGCCGGGAGTTTTGATGATATGGGGTGTGAGGAGAAGAACGATCTCCTTGCGCTGGCGCTCGAGCCTCTGGTTTCGGGCGAGAAACCCGACCACGGGAATGTCTCCCAACACTGGGACTTGAGAGCGTCGCGACTGGAGCTTCTCTGTGATCATCCCGCCAATCGCGATCGTCTCGCGGTCTTTTGCGACGAAGGTGCCGCTCGCCGTTTGGGACGCGACGATGTCGATAAGCTGGTTGACGAAGCCTCCCCCTTGATCAGGGACAAGGATCTGGGCGCCCTGCTCTACGATTCGAGATTCCTCCTGGAGGACGCGGAGGGAAACGGTACGGTCGTCATTGATGTTTGGCGTGATGAGCAAGGTTGATCCCACGGGGCGGAATTCGATTTCAGTGTTACTCGGTGTGATAATGGGGCCACCGTCAGTGACGACGGTCTGCCCACCCTGAAAGTTCCGGTTCAGCGGAACTTCCTCTCCGATGAAGAGTCGGCTCACTTCGTTGTTTGCGGTGAGGAGCATAGGTTTGCCGAGCATCGTGACTTTATTCCCTTGCTGCAGCGCGCGGATCTGAGCCTGGAAGGAAGAATTCATGATGCTGAAAACGAGGTCTCCATTGCTAGCCGGACCACTAGGGAGAAAACTCCCCGCGACATTGCCTGCATCGAAACTCCAGTCGAAAGCCGACTCCACTCCGCGATCAAGCTCAACTTCCATAATCTTGACTTCGAGAAGGACGATTGGCGTCGCAACGTCGATTGAATTAATGAGCTCGCAGATTTCCTGCATCGTCTCCTCATCACGCGTTCGGACCATGACCTTGTTGAGCCGATCGATTACGGTGACGTAGATATCAGCACGTTCCTCGATGATCTGCTGGATCATGGCTTCGTCCCCCGACTCAAGCGCAACAATTTCTGCAGAAGAGAGATCGTCACCGAAGGCGACTCGATCCACTTCTATCTCGCCATTCCTGCCCTGCTGGCCAAAATTCTGGCGGCCAAAATTTTGCTGGTTGTTCAGATTTCGAGAGCTTTGTCCACGGTTGTTATTGTTGTTTTGGAAACCGCCACCGGCGCCACCGTCTGAGTCAACGCCAAAACCCTGACCTCGTGCATCAATGGCATCGAAACGGTCAAGGCGTTGCTGGAGATCCTGAGTGAGAAACTCGCCTGGCTGGTTATTTTGATCCAGCTGGTTGGAGAGTCGAACCCGGTCACCAAAGAGATCGCGGATTGAAAGAGCAACATCGCGGGCGTTGGGATATTTGAGAGTAAAGACCTGAGTGCGCTCTTCGAGAAAGGAGTTCGCATCACGGGCATATTCTTCCCCGGTGTGGAGACGGACAATATCCGCGCCGGGAACATCCGACATGTAGAGTCCATGAGTCAAAGTCAATGAATCGAGAGCCTCGGCTCCACTGATCTCGCGCAGATAGAGACTAACGGGGAGATCACGCGCTTCGGCTGAAACGGCGATGCGGATGCCGGTCTCGTCGCTGAGGGCACGAGCAGCGAGAGATAGCGGCACCTCGCGGAATTCGACGACATCGAGATCGCCGCTTCTTCGGGCGGTCTGTTCTCCCGCCTCAGCACGGAGGACAATTTCACCGTCGGTGCGGTTGTCTTTCGCGACGATGGCGACGCCGGAAATGGTCGTCATTGTAAGATCCCATCCCTCGGCGACGATACTCTGTCCGCTTAAGGCGAGATGAAAAGATTCGCCGATGCGGAGGATCGCGACGCCTTCAGGATCGAGACCGGAGAGATCACGGTTTGCAACCCAGCCAACGACGCTAAGCGGTGGGCGCACAACACTGATCTCTGTCTGCGTTGTTTGCTGCGTTTCCTCGGCCTGCCTGAGCGCGCGCATCACTTCGCTCATTTCGCTCCCCGCCCGTGTCGGGTCTGCGAATGCTGGTTCGGGAGCTGGTTCCTGGGCGGAGACCGACGCTGTGAAAGTGGCGGCAGCGCAGAGCAGCAGGATCGCTTTGTGGAACCTGCTCCGACGCGGTAGGTTTATTTTTCGAAAGAGACTGTAGATGTTCTGCTTCATGTTTTTTTCTCGGTAAAATTCGTTTGTTCGGTGTGTGTGTTCGTGAGTTTTTCTGCCGCGTCAGCCCATCGCGCCGTAGAGACCGACGAAAAAAGCAATATAAACGTAACCGACGAGAGTGCCGACGACGATAATGACAACCGGCTCAAGGAAGGAGCTGAGTGTTCTGATAAGGGCCTGGACCTGCTCGTCGTGGAAGTCGGCGACATGCTCGAGGGTCTCCTCAAGGTTCCCAGACGACTCGCCTACTGCGATCATCCTGAGCATCATCGGAGAGTAGGCGTGCGGCACGCGCAGGCTGGAAGCGAGGGTCCCGCCCTCGAGGATTTTCTGTCTCGCGGACCGGACCACGGCGCTGATGTAGCGGTTCGAGTGCATCGTTTCGAGGATGCGCAATCCGTCGACAAGCGGAATGCCGCTGGTAAGCAGCGTGTGTAGAGAACGGGCGAAGAGCGCCGTCGCCGAGGTTCGCAGGATATGACCTATAAGCGGAATCCGCAGCAGAATACGGTCGACTGCAAGTCGACCGGGCGGCCAGAAAAGGAGGATGACGAAGACAACAGCGACGATGAGGGCGACAACTCCGATGATAGGACCCCATTTTGTAAAAAAATCGGCGGCATCGAGGAGCGACTGCGTAATCGGCGGCAGCCCGCGACCCATCGACTCAAGAGCCTTCTTCATAGGTGGAATCACCGCGATCACCATATAGACACAGATACCAATCGCAAAAAGGAAGGTGAAGCCGGGGTAGAAAAGCGCCGTCAGGGTCGCAGCGCGGTTGCGGCGGCGGCTCTCCATGGATCGGGCCGAGCGTTCCATGACCATGTCGAGATTACCGCTTTCCTCGCCAAGTGCGATCATGGAAATACAGGCTACGGGGAAACTGGGGTGGTCGCGGAGAGCATCAGCAAAGGAATCGCCGTTCTCGATCCGGGTGCGGATCGCCTCGTAGACGCGACGCACGGCACGTGAAGGTGGCTGCTCGATGATGGTCTCTATCGCGGCGAGCAAAGTGAGACCGCTGCGGAGCATCACGGCGGTCTGCCGCAGGGTCAGTTCGATCGCGACGGAGCGCGGTCGCAGCCAGTTCCGGGGATCGAAGAGGAAGCCGTCTTTCGATCCTGCCCCTCCCGCGGTGACCACGCGCACCGCCTGCGGGGTAAGGCCCTTTTCAATAAGCTTCCAGCGGATTTCATCGGGCGAATCGGCTTCGAGATGACCGAGTACCTGATCCCCATTTGGAGTGGTAGCTGTGTATTCGAATCGATTCATGGATCAGGTGAAGCAGAGAGGGGTCGGCTTAGGCAAATTCAAGGGTGGCAGCGAGGACATCGCCCACCGTAGTTTCTCCGGCGAGAATCTTGCGGATTCCGTCCTCGCGCAGGGACTCGTTCCCGTTTCCCTGACTTTCGATAATCAATTCCAGCTCGACCGAACGGTCTGCGGAAGCATTTCCGATCACGGTCGCCTCCTTCGGCCCGATGGGGACAACTTCAAAAAGACCGGTCCTGCCGACGAAACCGGTGCCCGCGCAGCGGAGACACCCCGAGGCCCGGCAGCAGCGTTCCCCTAAAAGTTCAGGATCGCGAAGGGCGTGGGACTCTGTTTCGCTGATGATGGACTCCTCACGGCAATGGGGGCACAGATCGCGCACGAGACGCTGGGCCGCTACGAGTCGCAGAACCGAGGCGATGAGAAAGCGATCCACACCCAGATCGAGCAATCGCGTCACTGCTCCAACGGCGGTGTTCGTATGCAGTGTGCTGACGACGAGGTGCCCGGTGAGGGCGGCTCGCACCGCGAGTTCGGCGGTCTCGCGGTCACGAATCTCGCCGAGCATGATGACGTCGGGGTCGTGTCGCAGAATACTCCGTAGCGACGAGGCAAAGGAAACTTTCTCCTTCTTCGCATCGACCTCGGTCTGAGTCACCCCGGTGATCTCGTATTCGACGGGATCCTCCACCGTCATGACATTTCGCACCGCGCTGCCCATGAGGTGTTTGAGCGCGGCGTAAAGCGTGGTGCTCTTTCCGCTTCCGGTCGGGCCGGTCAGGAGGATCATCCCGTGGGTAAGCGTGACCGCCCGGGCGAAAAGTTCGCGGTGGTTTTCGCGAAAACCCAGCGAATCGAGCGTCAGAAGGCTCTCATCACGCGAGAGGAGACGCAGGGTGATGCGCTCTCCATGACGCGCCGGGATTGTTGCGACCCGCACCTCAATGCGGGGGAGGTTCGGACCCGCCTCGAAGCGGAACGAGCCGTCCTGCGAGGCGCGCTTTTCCGAAATATCGAGACCGCTGATGATCTTGATCCGATTGAACAGTGCGAGTCTCAGATGGCTCGGTACAACGACATCGTCGCTCAGAGCACCGTCAATACGAAATCGAGTCTGGACGCCACCTTCCCGGAGAACGTTAAAATGGATATCGGAGGCTTGGCGCAAGATGCCGCTTTTCAACAACTGATCGCAAATCTCGACCGCCTCCTCCGGCGACGGCTCGGTACTTCCTCCTCCTCTCGTCGTCTTATCCGCAGTCGGATCGATGACAGGACGGTCCAGCGAAATCGCTTCCCGCAGATCGCCGAAGAGTCGCCCCTGCAGAGTCCGAATCGACTTCGATGTCGCGATCACAGGGACGATCCGGCAATTACTGAGCCGAGCGAGGAAACGCTCTGTATTGGGATCGAGCGATTTTTCGACCGCTACCTCGAGAACGCCGTCGCGCTCCAGCAGCGGCAGAAACTGTCGCCGGATCATAAGTCCAGGCGCGACTTGAAGCGACCAGCGTGGATCGAATTTGATCGTGGCGAGATCAAGCGGAACAACCTCATCGGCGGAGGCATCTGTCGACGCGACCGCTCCGCTCCGTAATGCGGATGAGGAAGCATGAAGCTCGGTTTGATTATCCGAATCGTGTGACATTCTAAAGGGAGGAAAAAGGATCAGCCTCGGCGTGGTGCAGGTTCGCGTAGGAGGCGCTGCTCCAGCACCTTCGGGCTGCGGGTGTAGGACAGAGCTGTGGGACGAGTGAGAAGCCCTTCCTGCACCCATCGCATGAGACTTTGCTCGAGAGTCTGCATCCCGAGTTTCGAGCCGGTTTCCATTGCGGAGTAGAGGTGGACGAACTGTCCTTTCGCGACCAAGTTCGCGGCGGCAGGGTTGACCTGTAGAATCTCGCTAAGAATTACCCGTGTCCGCCGACCGCCATCGAAGTCATGGTTTTTGCTGGCAGTCGGTCCATCGGCCGGGACGAGGTGCTGGGCGAGGACTCCGCGTAAATTCATGCTCAACTGCCGCTGGATTCCCGGCTGCTCGTCGGCGGGAAAGGCGGAGACGATTCGCTGGATCGCACCCGCACAGTCCGGGGCGTGCACTGTGGCGAAGACAAGATGGCCGGTCTCGGCAGCGGTGATCGCGGTGCGAATTGTTTCCCGCTCCCGGATTTCCCCGACGAGGATGACATCGGGATCCTGTCGCAGCGAAGCCACGAGAGCGGAATGGAAATCGGGTGCATGAACACCGATCTGTCGCTGATCGATTCTCGACTGGTCGGAGGCATGAAGATATTCCACCGGATCCTCGATCGTGATGATGTGGCAGCGGCGATGGCGGTTGATGTGATCGACGAGGGTCGCGAGCGTGGTACTCTTTCCCGAACCGGTCGGACCCGCCACGAGGACGAGACCGTCGGGCAGGTCACACCATTTCAGCAAAGAATCGGGCAACCCAAGTTGCGCAAGACTGCGGAACTTGTCCTCGAGACGGCGCACAGCAATCGATATACCGGGAAGTCGCTGGTAGATATTGAAGCGAAATCGTCCGCCATCTCCCGAAGTGACCGCGCCGTCCACGGAACCACTGCGGCTGAGGGCTGCATCCACAGAATCCGGGCGCCCCTCCAGCAATTCGGATGCGACACCGTAGAGTGCTTCTTCACTCATGGTGTCGGCTAGAGTATCGACCTCTTCGAGGACCCCATGCAGGCGGATCACGGGCCGGTGACCGGGCGCGAGGTGCAGATCCGAGGCCTCCTTCTCCAGCAAGGTTGCGAGGAGGCGGGCGAGGGTGGAATGCTTGTTTTCGGAATCCGGCATGAATTGAATAATTTAGGCTAGCGACAGATCCAAAGGTTCCAGATGTGGATGGATTGATTGCCCTCAGCCATAGGATTCATCTCGATCGCGGCGGGGAGCAGAGGCAATTGCGCCCCCTCCCCGAGACCGGCGAGGACCCGTTGAAGCTGGGAGTAACTCCCCCCGAGTCGCAGTCGCCACAGTTCGGTTTCAGGCAGTTCCGCGAGGAGTGCCTCGTAATTCTTGCGGTCATGCGTTCCGGCGACTTCTTCTTCGAGAAGTACGACCCCGTGTGTGTCGAGGAGACTGCCGAGATACTCCCCCGCGCGGGCGCGGGCGTCCGGATTGATCCAGAAAGCAGTGAGAGCAGCCCGGCGGTCTTTTCTCTCCGTCGCGATTGCCCGCTTGGTTTGCGCTTCGGACTGGAGACTCGACTGCTCCGTCAAGGTCTCTGATATCGCCTCCATCGTCGGCGAGCGGGACTCGGCAGCACCGACTTGAATGCGCAGAGCCTTCAACTCGGCCCTGATCGGATTTACGAAAAAGAAGAAATAGATCAACAAAATGATCCCCGCCGGCAGGGCCGTGATCATGATTCGTTCGCGATGGGAGAGATTTTTCATCAAAAAGTTGCAGAAGTATGGACCCTACCGTCGGGAGTTCCGTTTTCGGCGGAGGGGGCTGCGAAATTGCCCTCATCCTTTTTTGGGTTGGTCGAGGTGGCGGATCCGCCGGACCCACTGGGATCGTCAAGCGAAGTCACTGGACGAGTCGGGGAAAGCAGGATCTCGAACTCCCAGGGACCGCCATCGTTCTGGAGTAATTTCGCGGTACGGCGAGTTAGAGAGGCCCGCCAGCCGTCCACGGCCATTTCTTCGTCAATGCGCGAGGCAAAGTTCTGTGCTCCCGTCGGGGTCGAAGCAATCCCGGTGAGGCGGGTCGAAAGTGAGTCCGGCATTAACGAGACAATGACCGCGTCGCTGCTGGTCCCGGTGGCGACTCCCCCGAGCAGAGTCGCGAGACGCTGACGATGGGCGAAGGGATCGACATCGCCCTCTCCCGCTATCGACTCCAGCTCTTGGTCAAGAGCGGTGATTTCCTTCTTTAAATCCACGATGCGGGTCTTCGCGGCAGCAAGCCTCTCGGCAGGTTTTTTGGCCTCGACCAACTTAGCTTCGAGTGATTTCAGCATAAACTGGGTCGCAAAGTGGTGTGCTGCAGCGAAAAGCAGGGCCAGTGCAGTGATCGCGACAGTAGCCCCGACGAGGACCGACTGCCTTGGCGGTGGCTTCGGGATATCCACGAGCGGCATCGCCCCGAGTCTACCCGAGAGTGGGTCCATGCTCGCGGCGAGGCGGTCCGCCCACTGCTTCGCGACCGCCACATCGTGCAGGGAGAAAAGAGCGGGAGGAGCAGAGTCCTCTTCGAAGTGAGGCACAAAATCGTCGGCCGGAAATTCGCCGGGTTTTGTCTCCGCCGAGGAGCGCGAGGAGAGTGGCTGAGAGTTTGATCTTGTTAGAGGCGGAGCAGGTTCGGGAACAGACGCGGTCGTGAGTTCGAGAAACTCCGCTCCACTGCGGGCAACCACAATTTCGGAATCGGCGTGGGCATTCCCGAATGAGTCGGAACCCGTCCAGCCACGAAGATCGAGCCGCTCTTCACCAGCAGGGTGAAAAAGACAAAAATCGGGCCAGCATTCCAACTGCGCCGCTTTCGGATCGAGCCGAATGCCGCCAGGATGTCCGACTTTGACAAGACGCGATTTTTTGGTCGCAGCGACCGCTTCGCGCAGCGCGATTAGAATGCGAATGGGAGTCTGCACAGCCCAGAATTTCGCAAGGCCCTCCTCAGCGGGGATGCGGCTGAAGGCAAGGCTGGCCTCGGCGTGATAGAGACCCGTCAGCGACTGCGCCTCAAGCTCGATAGCGCTGTTCCAGTCCTCGCCGCCAAGACTCGGAATCTCGAGTACCATCGCCGTGATCGCGCTGCTCAACACCGTGATCTCTACAGCCGGTTTCGGCGACTGGCGGAGCAGGTTTCCGACCCAGTCAGTGTTGTAGGACGCCTCTTCGTAGGAGTAGAAATCCGACGCAGACGCGGCATCCGCCTCCTGTTTCTTCCCCGCTGCCGACAGGACCTTCCCTTCGTGGAGGAGGCGAACCACCTCGTAACCCCGCGCCCCTTGACGAAGATCGATCCGATAATGGAGATCGTCAGCTTCGACGAGGACCGTTGTCGCGGGTCGGGTGGAGAATGGGGAGGACATGGGAGAGGATCAGAGGGTTGCTGTCAGTAAAGGGTCAATGTGATCGTGCTGGTGAAGCGGTCGATTACGATGTGGGTGGCAGGGGATTTTCGTTCGGGTGAAATCGTTGTGATGAGAACTTCGTCGGCTGGAACTCCCGTCCGCTGGTAGGCGCGGAGAATTTTTGCTCCATAAGGGAGGTTCGAGAGAGTGAAAGTTTGAGAAGGGATATTTGCGGTGAGAGTAGGTGTCTCCTCTTGAACCACGGTGTGGACTCCCCCCGCGCCATCGGCCCCGTAGGCGCGAACGATCACGTTGCGCCCATCGGCGAACTCGATTGGGCTGCCATCCCTCTCCACGATCACTTCGATATCGCTCTGCCAGTGGTTCGCTGCAGCATCCGCCAGCCCTGCCGTCACGGCTGTTGCATCGGCCTCAAAAACCAGCTCGAGATCTTCGTCGTAGCTCGTGTCAGCTCCATCGACGGTCCGGTTGGCCCCAGCACTCTGGATGATGCGGATGTCGTTTCCGTTGCCTGCAACGGAAACGTCGGCACCGTAGAGCACGAAAGGATTCGCAAAACCGTCGAATAGATCGCGCCGGTTGATCCCGAGATTCAGATATGGACCGCGCCAGCCGGTTCCGAGCCGCACTTCGCTGTCACCCATGGGACTGGCGATGTTGTAATCGGAAAAACTACCGGCAGATTGATCCCACAGTTCCGCAAGTTGCTCCTCGGGGACGATTCCCCGCGCGATAGGAAGCCGACCGATGTCGCCGAGGAATCCTCCGCTGGTCGAGTCGCCGACGATGGCGGCCTCGAGCTCTTCCATCTGCGAGAGATTGGCATTGTAATTGGTTTCCTCAAAAACGCCGACGACGCTGCGCAACGCGACGGTCGAGAGCACCGCGACGATACTGAGGACGACGAGCAGCTCGACGAGGGTGAGTCCTGCCGGGGAGGTGGTGACGGAGGTGGGCTTCATCAGAGATTGGGATCGGAGGCGAGGAGAAACTGGACGAGATCGTCGCTTGGAGTTCCGTCGAGAGGAATGTCAGGATCAGTGTCGAGGGTGCGATTCGGGCCAGCAGAGACGAGACGAGCATCGAGAGTATCTGGTTGCTGGAGAATAAGTGGCTTGCCCCAGGCGTCGAGGATCGCGGGATCGGTCGCGGCACCATAGGGATTGCCGTCATCGTCATCAAAATTGTCCCCCGCTTCGACGGAGGTGCCGTAAAGCGCGCTGCTGTGGACGAGATAGGGACCGCGCCATCCCCGTTTCTTAGCGGGTTCGTAAAGAGGTTCGCCCTCGAGGTTTTCGATGAGGGCGCCGAGACGTGTAGGGAGACCCCCGACGTCCTGCCGATAGCCAGGTTCGGCTGTGGAGGCTCCGACGAGGGTTTCGCTGACCTCGCGCATCGTCGCGAGGGTGGCGATCTCGGCGGCGTCTCGGCGGCGTCCGTCAACTCCCTTCACCGTGATGCCGTTGGAAACGAGCATGGTCACAACTCCGGAGATCGCAATGAGAATCACCAGCACGACGAGCAGCTCCACGAGAGTAACTCCGCTTGCGGATCGGCGGGACCGTTGGGAGGAGCGTGTGACGGAAAAGGGCTTCATAGTTGAAGAATATTCAGCGCTTCATCGAGATTATGCGACCTACCCCTGTTATGTCGGACACCCAACAGGGTTGAACGTGTCCAGGTATGGGGAAACTCGATGAAGCGCGGTATAATCAGGGATCGGCAGAGCATTTGAAGATAGCGCTTGAAGATGTGGGAGAGGGCGATACCCGTATGAACAGGTATCGCCCCGATTAAATTTGACCGACGACGGTTCCGGAAAACCGGTTTCCGCCATCGTGGTCGGAATCAGATCAGACTGGTTCCCGGTTGGTTGTTAAGAAGACAGGATCGGCTTATTTGATCGCCTCATAGTACTCACCGAGGTGAGCGTTCAGTCCGGCGAGTTCGTCACGATCTTCAGCTGCACAAACCGATGCGAGACGGATCGATCCTTCCGCGGGCACTGCGAAGACGACGATCCAGCGTGCGTAGTTTTCGAACGGGCTTTCACCACTCTCAAGGGTGTGGACCGGAGCATCAAGCATGGATTGACCGATCGCGGTCGAGGTTTGTCCAAGGCCGAAGGCGACGTAGGCGAGGGGACCGTCTCCGCCCGTTGGTTCGAGACCGAGGTTACCGATGCCGGTAGAGGTGAGTTCGGCGACTTCATTTCCCGAGATGCCGTTTATGGCACTGACCCCCTCAAAGGTCTGGTTGACCACTCCCGTAAGATCGATGAAATCGGTATGCTTGAATGCTTCGGTGATCCCTGCCTCAGTGAGAGCAATAAGCACGTCAGGTCCTACGCCGGCGGTCAGATCGAGGCTCCTGAGGTCGGTATCGGCCGCGAGCTCATCATTCACGTCGATGAGGCTGTCCCATCCGTTGGGATAGTTTCCGGTGGACGCCTTGTGCAGTTCGAGCGCCTTAGCGATTTCCTTCATGTTGTCACCACCGGTAGCACCGTGGGCCTGCTGGCGGACATCGGGAAAGAGAGGAACCAGAATTCCGGCCACAGCGACGACGATCACGAGGACGACAAGGAGCTCGATAAGTGTGAGGCCCTGTTGATATTTGCGACGAAGTGCCGCAGAGGAGATATTAATTTTCATAGTATTTTATTGTATGGTTGGTTTTCTTTTTTGGAGATGGCCTCCGGGCTCTGCGGCATCCGGGCTCAAAAATTGCTAATCTCTAGCAGGTTCAGCTTGCCGCTGAATGGGACTCCGAATCGTTTTCGTGTTGAACCTGCTCGGTGGAGGAACCCGAGTCCCACTCCACCGCGTAGAGCGCCTTGCTCCGCGAGCATCGAATCTCGATCCGGTCTCCACTCCTCACGAAGAGCAACTTCCCCTCTAGAGAGCGAAATTCGCCCTCGGAAATGGGGGTCCGTCGACCATCCGGCAGGACTACTGCGAGATTAGGAGAGTCGGCTTTACTCGGATAATCGGAATTCATAATTGGAGATGGACAGCTGGATGCGAAGGCGTACCCGCTAATGCAATTAGATTGCATTAAATTCTCAAAGGCGCAACCCATTATTGCAAATAAATTGCAATAATGGGTGATTTTCAGTCTGCGGACCAGCCTGAACGCATGCCTCCCCCACCCCGAGGCCTACTCTCCACTCAATGATGCAGCGTACTCTCGAATGCGCTGCATCATTGCCGCAAGCCCATTGCGCCGCCCCGGGGCTTACGTAGCCCTCGAGACCGAGCGAAGTGAGAACCTTACCCCTAATGCAATCAGCGTGCATTAATTAAAATCTTCGATAAGGTCGAGCTGAATGGAACTCTCACCTCACCTTCACCACCAAAACTCCCCGTAACTGTTCTTTCCGGATTTCTTGGAGCAGGTAAAACGACGCTGCTCAACCATATCCTCCGCAATCGCGAGGGAAAGAAAGTTGCCGTGATTGTCAATGACATGAGCGAGGTCAATATTGACGCCGCCTTGGTTCGGTCCGGCGACGCGTCCCTTTCACATGCTGAGGAAAAAATGGTCGAGATGTCGAACGGCTGCATCTGCTGCACCCTGCGAGAGGATCTTCTTATCGAAATTGGAAAACTGGCCCGGGAGGGGCGATTCGACTATCTGCTGATTGAGTCAACCGGAGTGAGCGAGCCGATGCCGGTGGCGGAGACCTTTACTTTTCGCGATGAAGAAGGCAATTCCCTCGGCGACATATCTGGTATCGACACCATGGTCACGGTCGTCGATGCGTTGAACTTTCTCCGTGACTACGAAAGCTTCGACAATCTCCAGACCCGTGGCACCGCAGTAGGCGAGGAAGACGAACGAACCATCGTCGCTCTCCTCGTCGATCAGATCGAGTTCGCGAATGTCATTCTGGTCAATAAAATCGATCTCATCTCGCCCGATGATAGACGCCGCATCCGCGCGATGATCGGAGCACTCAATCCCAAGGCGAAGATTTACGAAACAACCAACGCCGATGTCTCCCTCGATCAAGTCATGGGGACCGGCCTTTTCGATCTCGCCGAGGCCGAAGAAACAACCGGATGGCTCGATTCGCTCGTGGAATACACTCCGAAAACAGAAGAATATGGCATTTCGAACTTCGTCTGCGAGCGGCTTACCCCCTTTCATCCTGAACGAATCTACGAGGTATTTCAGAACGAATAGCCCGGCGTCATAAGATCCAAAGGACTCTTCTGGCTCGCGACACGACTGCAGATGGCAGGCTACTGGTCACTGCCGGTGCGATGTGCCAAAACGAATGCATGGGATTTTTCTGGGATAGGTGTGTATTTGATTGGATGTCGCGGTCTTGTATTTGACGAGCCTGGCCCTCGATCTCGAGAGTTCACGGATGTCTTTGTAGACTTTGTTGCCTTCGGAATTGAAGCTATCAGGGCCTTCGGTTTTTGCGACGGTGACGGCCCGTTTCGACAGCATCGTTTTCGCGATACCAAGCAAATCAAGGCTGTCGGTGGAGGCGACCATGTTTTCTCTCGCATTCTTCGCTTCGAGCGCGTTGATCCTCACCACGAGATATCCTTTCGACGCGAGCCCGAAGAGGAAATTTTCCACATAAGGGGGCAGGTCTTCGCCACCGACAAAAATGTTCGCTCTCGGGATTTTCCGGCGGGACGCCGAGCGTTCGATTTGTTCGGCGAAAAATTCAACACCCTCCCGCGAGTTGCGCACGGGAAAGGATTTCTTGAGGATTTCCCCGTGGCCGTCGCAGACCAGGGCGACGTGTTCACGTTTGGCGAAATCCATGTGAACGCAGAGGATTTTCTTGTAAGACTCCGCGGATTCAAAAATGCGGGCGATGTCGGAATTCTGATTTTGGTAAACTGATTTTGTCGTTTTCATAGCAAGGGAAGTTCGCCCGAAAAATGCATTTCGGTCTTGCGCCTGAAGAATCCGCCGAGCTAAACCCTACGGGCTCAGCGGCTTCTTCAGGACGCCCTTGCTACTATCCCAGTGTCTGCATTACCCGAGCATTCTTACCGGCCCGCCGCTTCTATGATCCTACGTCCAGTAAAGTGACACTTACTCTCCGGCTGAAAGGTAATGCAGGCACTTCGGCCTGCACTGCGGAGCCTCCGCCACGCACGGAATCAAGGTTGAATTCTGGAGCAAAAAAGCGGCAGGCACCTCGCTTTCATTCAAGCGCCTTCCCATCGCACGTCATCCCGCTGGGTTTCCGATTTTCCCTAGCCCTGAAATCTGACTAGAATGCTTTCCCGATGAATTTATATTTTCGCCATTTCGCCTACCTTTTTTTCTTCGTCAGTCTCGGCTCGTCGACCTGCGCCAAAGCAGGCGATTGGCCTATGTGGAGGCATGATCCCGGCAGAACCGCAACGACCTCCTCTTTACTCGATGAGAAATTAGAAGTGCTCTGGAAGCGGGAACTTCCTGAACCGGTTCCCGCCTACCAAGACACCCGTCTTCAATTCGACGCCAGCTACGAACCGATCGTTCTCGGGAAGCGACTCTTTGTCGGTTCGAACCACGACGACAGCGTTGCCGCCTTCGACACCGAGACCGGGGAATTACTCTGGCGATTCGACACGAACGGCCCGGTTCGGTTTGCTCCCGTAGGCGGCAAAGGGCGCATCATTTTTGGATCGGATGACGGCTGCGTTTATTGCGTAAAAGCCTCCGATGGATCACTCGTCTGGAAAAAGCGAGCCGTCCCCTCGGAACGGCTCGTATTGGGCAACGGCCGGCTCATCTCGGTGTGGCCCATCAGAGGAGGCCCGGTTCTGCACGACGATCGCGTCTATTTTGCCGCCGGAGTCTGGCCACTCGAGGGAACTTTCGTTTTTTGTGTTGATGCTGCTTCCGGCGAAACGCTCTGGCGAAACGATGAGGCGAGCTACCGATACCAGGTTCACCCACACAATGCCGAAGCTTACGGAGGACTCGCTCCACAAGGATACCTGCTCATCGACGGTGACGATATCGTTGTCCCTAGCAGTCAGGCTTATCCGGCCAGGTTTGATCGGATCAGTGGGGAGTTAAAAGAATTCGAACTCCCTGCTCCCGGTCGCATCCCCGGCGGCTGGTTCGCCTCGACACCCTCAGCTAAAGAGGCGCTAAAACTTAAGCGTCGCGGCCTCCTCTTTGATGCAGCAGTCAACGCCAAACCCCACGAGGACAAACTCCGAACCGAGGGATTGCCCGAAATTCGAAGCACGATGCGAACCAGGAACCGTGAATGGAACTTCACTGATGCGCTGCCCGGGGTGAGCGATGAAGTAACCACGCTCCTAGCCGCCGATGAGAAGCTCTTTGCGGTGACGCGAGACGGCACCCTGTTCTGTTTCGGAAAGAATCCTGACAAACAGGCAACTCGCCTTCATCCTCTTGCTCAAAAGGATGAGTGGATCCCCACTGGAAACGATCTGCAGGGAGACCTCCCCCAGCAGGGCGAGGCCGTGCTCCTCGGAATCGGTAGCGACGACCGAATTGCCCAGCTCCTCGCGACGACCGAACTGCAAGTCATTGCGATCGATTCCCGTCCCGAACGGGTCAAGTCACTGAGGGACCGGGGCACTCACGGAAACCGACTGCATCTCGTCGAGGCGGATCCCGCGACGATTAAATTACCGCCTTACCTCGCGAACCTGATTCTGATCGATCCCGACCTGGAGATGACAGTGGAGCAAATACAGGGGCACTACGATGCCCTCCGCCCCTACGGAGGGAAGATGGTGGGTCACCGCGAAAACTTACCAGCCTTAGCTCGGGAAGCGGCCCTCTCCCGGGCCAAGATCGAAGTCTCGGGCGGTCAGGGAGTCATCACTCGCGAAGGCGCCCTCGAAGGCGCGTCCAACTACGCCGGAGACTGGGCCGAGAGCGAAGATCAACGCGTTAAAGCGCCCCTGGGCCTCCTTTGGTTCGGTGACGCGGTTACCCACTTCAAGCGCTCGCCGCAGCCCAAATTCATTGATGGTGTCATGATATCAAATCCCAAGGATTGGACCGACGCTTCAACACGCGAGGGCAAAGTCGACTACCGGCTTTTAGAAACCACCTTCACCGATGTCTATACCGGTCGGATCCTTACGGGGAAGGAAGCCCCCGCCCTCCGACAAAGCTTCACTGAGGTCGACCGGAAGACGATCCAACCAAGCCAGTACCGCCCCCCCACTCAGAAAGACGATTGGAAACCGGACGCACCCCGGGCCGGCGAACGAAGCAATCCCCTCACCGGCGAAACCGAACCGCGCGTCTTTCCCAAAAGTTACGGTTGCGATGGAGGGGTCGACTACGGCCTCCTCTACTCGATGCGCTCGGGCACACCCGCTTTTTACGACAAGCGAACCGAGAGTGGCACGATCAACATCAGCGGCCCCAGAAGCGGCTGCACCAATAGTGTCATTCCCGCCAACGGAGTCCTCAACCTTCCCTACTTTTATGAGGGCTGCACCTGCAGCTATCCCCTGCCCCTTTCTTTGGCCCTCGTTTCGATGCCTGAAAATTTTGAGCAATGGGCTTCATGGGGAGCGGTCGAACCCGGTTCGCTCGACGGCAAAGTCCAACGCCTTGGCCTGAACTTCGGCGCTCCCGGGGATCGTGTTACTCACGATGGCACCCTCTGGCTCGACCTGCCTAGTATTGGAGGCCCCTCTCCCGACATCGCAGTCACGACCGATCCGCCCCTGGAAAAATTGGAAACCTTCTATGAGCATTCACTGTTTCTCGAAGAGGGCGGCAAGGGCTGGCCATGGGTCGCCGGATCGGGGATCCGCGGAGTGAGCCGGGTTACGGTCGACGGCCTTTTGCCGGGAACTTATCGACTGCGCGTTACCTACTTGGAAAATGACGGCAGCGCCTTGAGTATTGACGGAAAGCGGATTACTTCGAAGAACCCGTCGCCGGGAACAGACACCATCGAAATCGACCCCGTCACCGTTTCAGGGAGCGGCCAGCTCACCCTCGAGCTCACAAGCGAAGGGGATGAACCGACGCAACTGAATGGCATCGAAATCGTCCGAACTGACTTACCAAGGTCGCCGATGCCCCGGTGGTAAGACACGCTACCGCTGCCCGGACCCCTCTTGGCAAAAAAGGTATGACCAAAGTTCGAGCGCTGACGCCGCCGATTTACTCGAGTAGAGCGAAGTCATTCCGGGAGCTAATGCCAAGAATGGAAGCAATGATCTTGCGGCTTTCCTCCTCTGACAACACCCCAGCGAAAAAACCCTGACAATCCTTGCCTTCGAAGGGTGTTTCCCTTGGAGGCAAAGAATTGGATAGCGGAACGAAGCTCTCCGATTTCAACGATGACGGGGCGTAGGTGAAAGATATTCGCCCGTGATCATCCTCGGTGAGTTCACCGAAGAGAGAATCGAAGAGAAATACACTTAGGTGCCTGCTCATGATGCCCCCTCAATTTCAGGGCCTACCAGCTCTACTTGAATACCAAGCGCATTCAACACCGCTAGGGTTTTCCCGAGATGGCAGCTGGTCTTGCCGTTCTCCAAATCGGAAATAAATCGAGTGGCCGTTCCCGACGTCATCGCCAATTCAGACCGGTTAAGCCCAAGCTGCTTTCGCGTTTCCCTAATCCGTTTGCCAATCTCTTCTACTACCATTCCTTCTCCCCTTTTATTACCGGACGGTAATCATTTTAGAAATAGAAGGCGAATTCAACGCTTTATTACCGAACGGGAATAGATCCTATGACTGAAAACTTATCGGTTTCGACGATAGCGTCCCTAAAGCAGCCAACTAATGGCCCGGATCTTTTCCACCCCTCGCGACTGCTTTCCCGTGAAACCCACCGAATCCGGCAGCGACCTGTCAAAGAGTGCGTGTTGAGGCATTCGGTTTCGTCAGTCCCCACCTCGCTTAAGCGGCTCCCCTTGAAATGTCTGCTCAGCGGAAGGAATCACCACCTCCAATTAGAATGTGCTCTCAAGAACAATGCTCAATAAATTACCTGTCCCTGAAATTCCTCGCATGTCCCTGAAATTCCTCGCAGAGAATAAAGGGTAAAACTCTGCGCCTCTGCGTGAGCCTTCCCATCAAGTCCGGTCTCGAAACCGGCACCTAACGCAGCGCCATTTACACCTGTCCCTGTAATTTTGTAATTTGAGGCTGGCCGAAAGAGCCAACCTCGTATTCTTGAACTCCCTCACAATCACTCCATCCGAAAGATCATGACCCGGCGATCGAGGCGACGAAGCTGCTCGGGACCATCGGCAAGATACGCCGCTTCACTCTCGCCATAGCCGACCGGAAGAAGCCTTTCGGGAACAACGCCGAAGCGGACAAGTTCCCGGGCGATCCGCTCAGCTCGCCGCTGCGAAAGATTCAGGTTGCTGCTGTAAGATCCTTCCGCCGAGGCGTGTCCTTCGATGATGAAGGCAAACTCGAGAAGATTGGGTTGATTGAGCGCCTCCGCCATATCAACGACGATGTCGTAAGAATAGGCGTCGGCAAATGCCGTCGAACCCTGGCGGAAGAGGATATCATCGCGCGATACAGCTGAATCTGGATCGACTTGGTAGGATACGGAATAGGCGCCCCGGCTCTGATAATACGCCGCCGGACGCTCGGCGGAATTCGCCCAACGAGGTGCCTCTGAAATTTGGCGATAATCCGCCTCGTAACTCAGAGCGACTTCGACCCGATCCAAGTAACTATTGGCCACCAAAATCGGTGGGATTTCTGCCCTAGAGGAATAGCGAACGATACGGCGATTCCCCTCATAGTATGTCGGAGCCGAACGTCGGGGAGCCTCGCGGTATTGAGCTGGCTTGTTGGGATCTCCTGCGCCGGGGCGGCCATGACCGGAAAATTGCTCGTTCAGGTAGCCGACCGATTCTTCGCGATCTTGACGGCTGCGACCCGATTCGGCTTCCGATAGCCGCTGTGGTGCCGCGTAATCGGGACCGGGAACGTTGCCGCCGCCACCAGTGACTACTTTTGCGGCAATGGGGCCGCCAAGGATTGAGTAGATCAACCGTGAAGCGTCTTGGTCGTCTTTGATCTTCCGGGCAGCCTGCACGTCGGCGCTTAAATTCCGTTTCTCTGGTTCAGCGAGAACCCGAACCGTTGCGGTGGTAGGCACCGCTTGCACGGGGCGCTTGGGTTCAGCCGGAACAGGATCTGGAACCGTTTTCGAGGGCGCCGTTTTCACGGTGACTTTGACAGCTGGAATTTCGATTCCGAGCTGTGCGAATGCGGAAGCCACCGGAAGGAGGCAGATAAGGGAGAAGAGGAAGGCTTGTAATTTCATAGGGGAGATTAGGAGGCTGTTTTCAGAGCAATCAACTGATGCCGATTGGAATTTGCTTTTCCAAGGATTTCTTACCGATGCACCGATCCCGCTCGGATTGTGGGGGTGCCAAGGCGTGGCACAAAAAATGGCCGACCCGTAAAGATCGACCATCCCATGATGTTTCCCTATCGGCCGGGGCCGTTAGGAGTCTAAAGCGACTAAACGCTCTTGACGTTCTCGGCGCAGGGCCCTTTAGGGCCTTGCTCTTTAGTGAATTCGACGGAGTCCCCTTCTTGGAGGTCTTCGAACGCACCGTCGCATCCGTTGCGGTGGAAGAAAAGATCATCTCCCTCGGTTCCGATGAAGCCGAAGCCTTTGTCTGCGATGATTTTCTTGATGGTTCCCTGAGGCATGATATTTCGATGGATTGGTATTGTCTAACACTGCTGGCGCTATCTTGGTCGCAACTGCGACTAAGACCTTCTATGCCGGTTACAGCGAATAGCTTGTCTTATTCTCACCGTTCGGGACGGAAGTGCCAGAAGAAATACCAAAAAATCGCTGATCTTTGGTAAATAAAGGCCAATCAGAACGATTTTGAATCAATTGGCAAAACTAATTCTTCAGGGATCCTTGCCAAAAAGGGTGGAATATTGAGAAAGCGAACGCTTCCCCCCGCTTGCGAAATTTTCCAAATCCGACCGCTCATCCCTTCGGGAACGGGAACACTGAGGAACTCTCCGCCCTCGTTTTTCAAGTCGGTCGCAACATTTCCCTCGGGATCGAGCAAATGCCCTGCGCGGGCCGCCGAGTAGAGACCGATCGATTTTGTGCCTTCCGGAACAAAGAAATAAAGTGTCCATCGCCCTGTGAAAGAAGCCGGAAAAGAGGAGTGTGAAGACCACTATGCGAATGCCTCTTTTCATATCTGCCAGGAAATCGCTTTTTAAACGTCTCCGATCCGGGACCGCGTCTCGCCCCGGATCGGTGGGGCGAGAAAGCCTTATTCGTTAGAATTTGACCAAGATTCCTGAGCCCCGTCAAGAACGCAGCGCTGTCTCGAATAACTGAGCAGCCCAACCCACTACTTCCCTTCCCCACGCCATTTCTTCATCAGCTCGATATTGCGGAGGAGCCCTTCGAAGTAATCGGGATTCTTCTTTTTTGATCCCTTGTTGGCGTAGACCGCCATGTCGCTATCGAACATCGCTTCAGGCTCCGGGAAACGGCCCTTGTCATCGGAGTCCATGACCCAGCGCCCGAGGAGAGCGCGGAAGTCTGAGAGTGTTGGCAGGTAGCCCGGATCGGCGGCGAGGTTATGAATCTCCCACGGATCCTTGCTTAGATCGTAGAGCTCTTCCTCAGGTCGAATTTCTGCCATTTGGAGACTCTGTGCCTCGTTGAGTTTTCCGGCGGCATGGAGCTCCCTGAGAACGGGCATGAAGGGTTTCGCGTCCTTATAACGGCATGGCTGGAGGTAAGGGCGCTGAGGATAGTAGTTGCGGATGTATTTGAAGTTCCCCTGCCGAAGACTTCGAATCCGGTCGACCGTTTCGTCACAGCGATCTCTCGCGGAAACGACGTAATCGCGAGGCTTTGCGTTCGCTCCGAATAGCGGGCGCCCCTGCATCGTTTCAGGAAGGGGGATTCCGGCCAGCTCGAGCGACGTCGCTCCGAGATCGATGTGGGCGATCAGTTCATCCCGCACTTTGGCCTCCGGAAAATGCCGGGGAGACCAGACAACGAACGGAATTTTCAAACCTTCTTCGTAGAGAAATTGCTTACCCCTCGCGTGACTGATACCATGGTCGGTTAAGAAGAATACAATCGTATTTTCAAGCCCTCCCTTTTCCTCTAACTCATCGAGGATTCTGCCAACCTCAATATCGGTGTAATTGACGGAATCGAGATAAGCAGCCCAGTCATCGCGTATCACCGGGTGATCGGGATAGTAAGGCGGGAGTGTGACCTCATCGACAGAGACCTGAATCGAAGGATCGGTGTCGGCGCGGGCTCCCGCGAGCCAGGTTTCGACGTTGCGAATCTTTCCTCCGCGCAGTTGGTATTGCGCGAAGAACGGCTGACCTGTGGCGCGCTTTTTCCAATCAATCCCATCGTAGAGATCGGCAGACTGATAGTCGAAGTTGTAATCTTCTTTGCCCTTCTTCGTTCCGGTCGCGTCGGTAATGGTCGTGTAGTAGCCCGCCTCCTTGAACATCTCAGGGATCGTCTTGACGCCTTCAGGTAATGGATTTTTCAACGCCCCTCGTGAGGAACGATGGTGATGCGCACCGATCGTCGTTTGATACATGCTCGTGATCATCGCGGAACGGAAAGTCGAGCAGACCGGGGCCGTCGCGTAGGCTTGACTGAAGACGACGCCTTCTTTTGCCAGTTTATCGACCCTCGGTGTCGTAACAAGCGGTTCACCTTGATAGCCAAAATGGCAGGACATATCATCGACGACAATCCAGACGATGTTGGGTCGTTCTTCCGCCACAACATTCCACGTCAAAAGAGCGCAAAGGACGACAGTGCAGGCATGAATAATTCTCTTCATATAATTCGTCTCCCAATTTCACCAGTGTATGGGCCTCTCCCAGATTTCTTTTCGCCGACATGAAGCACCTTTATTGCGCCCCAGCTATTTCCCCTGCAAGGCCACCAATTTCCCCTGTGCATTGCGAGCATAGATCACGCCGTTGGCTAGAACGGGAGGCGTCCAGCATCGGCCCGGGAGAATTTGATGGCGGGAGCGCGGCTCAAATCCATCCGGTGATGCGGCTCCAATCAACATCTCTCCATTTTCTGTCAGCACGACTAGATCATTACCCACTCCGATGACGCTTCCGTATTTGAGATCCTGGAAGTGCCACTTCTTTTCGCCGCTCTCGAGATCCAGGCAAGTAAACTCGACCGGCCTTCCGCGATGAGCCGTGCCATCGAAGCCATAAAGATGCCCGTCAATCAGGACCGAGTTGCCCATGTGATTGCACATGTTTTTGTTTTCGTAGATCTTACTCAGCTTGCCGCCCGAAAAACGAAACAAGGCACACCCCTGATCATATCCCGTCGAGATAAAGAGACGCCCGTCACCGGCATCGAGCGGGGTCGTTGAACTTGTCTGAAAACTGGTGCGCCACATCGAAAACGCGAGGGTCTTTCCATTCATCGGATCCAAAATGACGAGACCATCTGTTTTGAGAGTGGCGAGAGCTTGTTTGCCATCTGCTTCGAAAAGCTGAGGCGTTCCGTAGGCGGGACGGTAGATTTCGCTCCTCCACTTTTCTTCCCCACTCTTCCTATCAAAGGCAAGAGTCACACCGGCTTCGACGATGATGTCATCCCCCAGAATTAACGGAGAGCCGGTAAGCCCCCATTCCGGCGGTTTTTTCAGTCCTGACACCGCGACCAAATTCTTTGTCCATCGGATCTCGCCAGAGGCGACGTCATAGACCCGAAGCTGCCCATCCTTGCTAACCGTGTAAACGCTGTCCCCGTCGACGGTTGGCGTCGCACCCGGCCCTCCTTCGTGGAGATTTGGCATCAACTCCGCTGGGTAAGAATCGCTCCAAATGACGCTCCCATCCTCTTCAGAAAGACACCAAACCGTTTCCTCGCCATTCGAATGTCCCATCGAGAAGACCTTTCCATTCGCAATCGACACAGAAGAAAACCCAATCCCGAGTTCGGCGGTCCATTTTGAATTCGTTAGATCAACCTCTTGCGGGAGAACCTCTTCACTGATTCCGTTAGTATTCGGTCCCAACCAGTGAGGCCAGTCAGCGGCCGAAGCCGTCGACAAAAATAGAACTGCAGATAGGGACAGAAATGCGAATCGGTAAGCCATGTCTGAAACCATCCTAGTTTCGACGATCGGTTTCGCAATCAAATCCGACCGACAGCAAGTTGATCGCAATTCGAAAAACACATCACCATCTCACCTGCCCACTTCGCGCCGAGCAAGGTCGGGCTGCGGGTTCTAAAAAAGATCAGCAATCGGCTTTCCTAAATCGGTGATCGGGACCGGTCGATCACCGTCGTACAAATTTTCATTGGGATCGATCTGCATCGCGGCTAAGGCCGTCGCAAAGAAATCAGGAGCACTCACTGGATTCTCTTCGATCTCTTCCGAAGTAGCATTCGAAGTTCCCCAGGCACCTTTGTGATTCAAACCACCACCGGCGATCACGTTGGTGAAAACTTTGGATTGATGCCCACGCCCGCCTCCGGAATCGAATCCGCCGGGACGACCGAACTCCGAGTTTACGAGAATGATTGTTTTATCGAGAAGTTTGTGGGCTTCCAGGTCAGTGATCAAGGTCGCCAAAGCAGCGTCGAGATCCTGAATAAGGAGGTGCTGATTCAGCTGACCGTCATTGTGAGTATCCCAGCCCGTTCCATTTTTGAAATTGTCACTGTAGGAAACCTCCACAAAGCGAACGCCCGACTGAAAGAGCCGACGCGTTAAAAGACAACGCTGCCCAAACTCACTTCCGTAGGCATTGCGCAAATCAGCAGGCTCGGAATCGATATCAAAAACACTCATGAAGTCAGGCCCCGCAAGGCGCAGACTTTCCTGAATTGCGGCATCATAATCAGAGAATTTCTTATCCCCTGAATAATGTTTTGCCCCCCCTTCGCGCACTGCGCTCAGCAATTCTTTTCGACGGGAAACTCGAGAGGATGACAACCATTTAGGGCGCGCTAGACCAGCAGGTCCCGATCCGATATCGGTGGAATAGATGAATCCGGCTTCCGGCCCGAGAAAACCCGGACCTCGTGCAATGTTAGGGTAGCCGAGAAGAACATAGGCAGGAACGCCTTCTGCCGCAGCACCACGCTTGTGTGCAATAATCGATCCGAGCGAAGGATAAGTAACCGTCCCACTGGTTGTTCGCCCTGTGTGCATTCGGTTGGCGGCAGCGGCGTGCTCATCGACAACATCATGATTGAGAGAACGAACCGCAGTGACGTGTTCCATCAACTTGGCGGTTTTGGAAAGGTGCTCACACACGCTGACCCCGGGAACCGAAGTCTCGATCGATGGATAATACGATCCTGCTTTTTTCGCTTTGGGATCACCCATCGCCTTGGGATCAAAGGTGTCGATCTGAGACATCCCTCCTCCGAGCCAAAGCATTACGCAGTGCTCTGCTTTTCCGATGGAGACCTGATTAGCAGCATAAGTGCCGGGAACGGCGATCGCTCCTGCGGCAGCCGCGGCTGAAGACTCGATAAATTTTCTACGATTCATTATATTAATCGGTTAGGGAATCATAACCATTTCGGGAGCATTCAAGAGCGCCCACAAAGCATCCTCTGCCTGCTCGCGCCAATGCTCACGCAAGAACCTCGTTGGAGGGTCCCCTTTTCTGGCTCGCGCCTCTTCCTTCTGTTTGATGGAATTGGCTTCACTATGCAAATGATTCGACCACGAAACGTAGGGGGTTCGCTCCGTCTCGGGTAATGGTGCCACTTCGTTTTTCGGTACGACTCGATTCTCAAAACCATCGGCGAGTAGATTCTGAAAAGTTTCACGTTCAGCATCGCTAGGATTTCGAGTGAGATAGCGGAGGAACAGAGTCTCGGTTAAGGCCGCTACCGAATTCGCGTCGATGCAGATTTTCGTAATTTCCGAATCATCGGTAAGCCGGGTCATCCAGCCTCCCATGACCCCGTTTGCGAGAACGCCGGGCTGGAGTGGATTGGATTCTTCGTTCCGGTGCGAGGTCGGCTCCTGCCGCGAGTTTCTCCATCCAAACGCCCTCAGCACATCGACGACCGCTTGAATTTTCGGCATCGCGAGACTGGGGCGATCACGTTCGTTCGCGAGCGTGGAAAACTCCCAGGCTCGTTGCGGTGCGCCGAAATTCAGGAAGTAGTTCGGCGCAAGGCGACCTTCGATATCCATCGTCAACTCTCCGAGGTCCATTTCTTTTCCTGCTACATGCCAGGCGTTGTCGACGACCTGCTCAGCCGTCATGCGGCGGCGATAGGGTCCTTCAAAAAAGCGATTCGCAGTCGTAATGTTCTCCGGAAGGTCGAGCGCTTTTTGCTGATAGACCTGAGAAGTCATGATCAGCTTCGCAAGCTGCTTCAAATCATAGCCGCTCCTGATAAATTCATCGGTGAGGTGTCCCAACAAAGCAGGGTCAACCGGCGCGTGGCTTTCCCAGTCATCGACTGGCTCGACAATGCCCGCGCCAATGTAGCGTTTCCACATTCGGTTTGAGATCACCTCAGCGAAGCGACGGGAAAAGGTGACGTCGGCCGCGATTCGCTCGCGAGTATCCTTCGGGTCACTGATAATTCCGTCCGGAATCTCCGTTTTGAATTCATCAAAAGGCCACTCGGGGGTCACCTTTGACCCGATCGGAAGAGTCACCTCAATGAGAGACTCGCGGCCTCCGTTTTTGACGTGCTCAAAAAACGTCGCCGGAACGCTGCTGGTCTTGGGAACCTGAATCTCTTTCCGATCTAACATTGCTGCCATTTGGAAAAGATCCTCCTGAGTCGTTTCGTGATACGGAGCATCGTGACAGCGGGCACATTTCATATCTACCCCAAGAAATGCAGTCCCGATAATGTGGGCCTTTGCCGCCATCGGGACATCATTCTGAGTGGCGATTCCGAACCCGCCGGCGCCACCACCCCAGATGCTACCTCGCATCGTGATGAGCTCGGTGGCGACGCGATCCATTGGCTTATTGTCTCGAAGCGCGTCAAGAATCCAGAAACGAAACGGCCCCGTGTTGTTCAACATCGGTTTGAGAAGATTTGGATTCTCTGCGAGGACATCCTGCCAGTAGCCCATCTGGTTGTCCGCCCACCGATCATCGGCAAGGAGTCGGTCCACCACCTTTTCACGTTTGTCAGGAGACTTATCTGATTGAAAACGGTGAACCTCCGCCACCGGCGGCGCCACTCCGACGATATCGACCCAGACCCGGCGAAGAAAGGCAAGGTCGTCGATGAGAGAAGAAGCTTCCGCGATATCAAGGGCGGCGTTCTCGATCTTTCCGCCCTCGTCTTTGACCCACTTTTTTAGAGTCGCAATCTCTTCTGGAGAAAGCCCTTCTCCCTTTGGCGGCATCTTGTCATCACCTGCTTCGGCACCTACGACCTCGATGAGAAAACTCGCATGCGGGTCTCCTGGCACGACCGCAGGAATTTCCGAGTCACCACCTGCCAGTATATTTTCCTGCTTTTGGAGATTGAGATCGCCTTTTTCCTTCTCGCCATGGCAGCGGTAACAATGCTCCGCAAAGATGGGGCGGACTTCCTTGTTGAAGAAAGATTCAGGATCACCGGAATCTTTTCTTGCCCGGGTGATCCGCGCCTGAATGAGGCTGTCGATTGAATGCTCTTCGGATTTCCCGACGAGATGCGATGTCGCCAGAGTGTGACGCGCCTTCCAGTAGTCTGATTGCCTGTCGGCGGCACGTCGGGTTTTGCGATCCAACGCGCCGAGCGCCTCGCTCGTTCTCTCCGCGAAAGGAAACCAGCCTTCATCGGTCAATTCCGGTCCCGGCTTAGGACCGACGAGCCGGAAAATTTCATCACCTTTAGCGATCGCCAGACAGGCTTCACCGAACTCAAGCCGCTTTTGGGGCCCACCGACCATGATATCAAACACGACCGTGTGGGTTCCGCCGGGGCTGGTGAATTTGACGATTTTCTCCACATCATCCATCGCATGTGGACGCATTCCGGGACGCGGAACCTCGGGGACAGGCTGAACATGATTATGCGCTCCGCCACCCCGGCCTGGTTGCGGAAAACTGAGGATCTCTTTCTCATCGACAAACAGTCGAGAAACCGTGCGGGAGCGACCGAGAATTTCATAGTCGCCCGGTTCCAGTGTCATCTCCGTGACTGCGCGCACCATCGCGCCGGTGCCCCAGTCTTCGCGAATTCCCCAATCATCGTATTTTTTCGGAATCCGAATGAATCCCATCGCGTCCTGATCCCATGACACAAGTGGCTTTCCGGGATCATTGGGGAAAGCGTTGCTCTCGAGAGGCCCGTACAGGTGCACTTTCACAATGTTCGGCACCGCCTCCGGCATAACGAGAGGCGGAATGATCCGCTCATAACGAGTCAGAAAAGTTTTCGATGGAACGCTGCGACGATAGAGCGCGATTTCGTCGAGGCTTCCGATAAATGAATTACCGACATTTCCTTTCATGGCGGAGCCTATCCAGACTTCATCATTGTCGACTACCGGTGGAGCAGTCGTGGCGCCTCCCATGTCCCAGGTTCCTTTGATTTCCTTGCCGTCGATATAGGCGCGAATCGATTCCGGTTTTCCAAACTCGTAGGATACCGCGACATGATGCCAACCGGTCTTGTAACCGAAGCCTGATTTGGTTGTCCAGCGATGCCAGTCTCCCTTTGTCGTCCCCTCATCACGACTGCGAAAAAGGAAATTCACCCCGGCTTGACCACCCACTGGTTTAAGGCGGAAAGACCAGTTTTGATTCGTTTGCGAAAACCCCTCGTTGTAAGTACGTCCCTTCGCAATAATCACCGACGCCCCGCTCGACTTGGTCGGATTGACCATTGCTTCTACGGAAATAGTATCTCCATTGTCGAAATCATAGCGGGACTTTTCACCCTCATCAGGAATAATAACTCGTTCTCCGGAAGCGAGACGGAGGGCATTATTCTTTTTTCCAAACTGCGGATACTCCGGAGCGGTTGGTCCGCCGTCTGTGATCTCTTTATTCTTCGTTTTCTTAATAGCGGGCTTTTCACCTTCAGAGAAAGACCATCGGGCGACCGGCTTAGATTCACTGAGGGCATCTTCGAACGACGAAACATCGCCTGCCCCTGCGATGGCGGGGGAAAATGCCGTAAGAATGACTGCTGCAAGAAATCGTCGCATAACTGATGCAACTATGGTCGCCGCGTTATGGTTCGGTCAAGCGGCGCGCCAGTCCGAATCCGCGTAGTTCCGAAAACGCTCTTCAGGCCAACTCCAAATCATTCATCGGCCAAAGCTCAGGAATGCCGGCACCCTGAGTGAACTTTCCGCCCTATTCTGGAGTGGCGATCGGATACACTCTCAATGATTAAAAATCGACAGGGCGACTCGCTGTTCGGAGACCCATCGCACCTCGAGCAAAAGTGTCGTGCTTGACCGTAAATACTTTTTTATCGTTCAGAAAAAAAGTGATTTCATTTCCCCGGGTTTCAACTCTGCACTCAGGTCCACCGATGCCGAAACCGCAAATCAGCTCTCTTCTCCAACCTCCAGTTTTTGAAAAGGCCGTCTCAGGCCTTTTCCCCAAAACATCACAACGCATCCAGAGACTTCGACATTGAAAGTTCGAAACCGCTCCTGCAATGCCTCCATGACAGCGCCAAGTCCATCTTCTGTATTAGAGAAAATTCCCTTTCGGTTGTAATGAGACATTAGCATTTTCGCCAGAATGGGACGCCGAATATCCATTCCGAGAATGGTGGATCCAAAGACGATTCCATCACTTTTGAGCACAGGGACCAAATTATCGAGGACCTCGGCCATCTTCAGTTCAAGACTACCGGGAAGGCAATGCAGTAAATAGTTGATCGCGATGGAGTCAAACTCTGCCACTGAGGAATCGAGCGGATCAAGGATATTTTTCTGATAGAGTTCAGGCCGATAGTCTGCGACCCGCGCGTAGGCCCGATCAAGGCAATCGCGATTGATATCGAGCAAGCCAAGACGCGGCTTTCCTTCCGGCAAGGTGTGTTCCAGGAAATAGCCCGTCCCTGCGCCGACTTCGAGATGGTTGTTCGAAATGTGCGAGCGATAAAGCTTGAGTAATTTCTCTGTCGGGCATTTCCAAATACATTTGTTGGAAAACCCCAGCACCCACCGGTCATAGGAAGCCAAACTGCGTTTGGTATAGGCGGCATGTCCCCGCTCCACTTCAGATAGTTCAGCTTTCATAGAATTCATCTATTCAATAGGGTATAGTGTTAAAGTCAACCCCGTTGATCAAAGGCGGGAATGGGTTTTTTGAACTTTTTTCCCCTCTATTCGTCCAACCCAGTGAATGAAAACGCTCGAACAGCGCCTCCTGCAGCACCAAATCTTCGACGAAGATCTCGAGGAACGTTTTGTGCTTGGATCAGGCAGCGGAGGACAAAAGGTCAATAAGACCTCGTCCTGCGTCTACTTAAAGCATCTTCCCACCGGCCTTGATGTTAAGTGCCAGGAATCCCGCTCACGCGAGAAGAACCGGGAGCTCGCGCGGGCAAGGCTCTGTGATCATTTCGACGAAGCGGCGAGAAAAAAGACTCTCGAACGTGCTCGGAACCGCGCCGTGAAGCGCTACAAAAAACGCACCCCTTCCAAATCGGATAAGGCGCGGAGAAGACGAAGCAAGCAACTTCGGACTGAAAAGAAAGCCAATCGTCGTCGCGTATAGCGTGAGTAGCACTAAGCCTAAACGCTCATTGGGTATTCCACCGAATTCTAACAAGCCGGCCGGAATGATTTTGCGAGGATCCAAACGCCACCCTTCCTTTCAAAAAACACACTTGGCGCAGGGCCGGAAACAGGGATAGTGGTCCCTATCCTCTAAAGACCGACCCTGCTATGGCCAACTTCACGAATCGCCCGAATTCCGTTGTGATTTCCAACCTTTCGCCTCTTGTCGAGGGCGGGAAATATCCGACGAAGCGGGTCGTAAACGAATCCGTGACGATTGGAACTGATATTTTTAAAGATGGTCACGATATTGTCGTCGCGGCAATCGCGTGGCGAAAAGCAGGAAGCAAGACGTGGGAGGAAAAACCATTAACTCCCGCCACGAACGACAGGTGGGAAGCCACCTTGAGTTTTCCGGAAACCGGAGTCTACGAAGTGGCAATCGCCGCCTGGGCCGATGACTTTCTCACCTGGCTACACGATTTTGAACGTCGCCTTACTGGTGACCAGGAAGATTTCAATACCGAGATTGAAGAAGGAAGAGTCATCCTCAACTCCGCCGCGATTCGCGCCGCAGGTGGCCGTGCGAGCGTGGATGCGCAGACAATCGAGGACCTCACCACGAAGCTGATGAAGAGCGATTCGAAGAGCGTTCCCGACATGATGAACGCTCCTGAGACGCTCGCGCTCCTTGCCCGTTGGCCCGACCGCCGACTCTCCACCGTTTCCGATGAGCCAATTCGCATCAATGTGGAAACCAAACTTTCCGCATTCTCCGCCTGGTATGAGTTTTTTCCCCGCTGTGCGACGGGTGATGCCAGCAAGCACTCCAGTTTTCGCGATTGCCTTCCCCGCCTCGACGACGCCAAAGAAATGGGATTCAACGTCGTTTATTTCCCTCCGATTCACCCCATTGGTGAAGCCCATCGAAAAGGAAAAAACAATACCGTGACCGCCAAAATGGGCGATGTGGGATCTCCCTGGGCAATCGGCAATCAAGACGGCGGGCATCGTGCGATCGAACCCGCCCTCGGCACGATTCATGATTTTGTCTGGCTCCTCGGCGAAGCCCGTTCCCGTGGTCTCGAAGTCGCGATGGACTTTGCGATTCAGTGCTCTCCCGACCATCCCTACGTCGAAGAACACCCCGAATGGTTTTACCGCCGCCCCGATGGCTCGATCAAATACGCAGAGAATCCTCCGAAAAAATACGAGGACATCTACCCTCTCGATTTTCACTGTGACGAGTGGGAACTGCTCTGGAAAGAATTGCTCTCAGTCGTGCTCTATTGGGTCGACAAAGGCGTGAAGATCTTCCGCGTCGACAATCCGCACACCAAACCGGTCTCGTTCTGGGAATGGCTCATCGCTGAAGTCCACCTCGTCGATCCTGACATCATTTTTCTCGCCGAGGCATTCACCCGCCCGCGCATGATGCAGATGCTCGGAAAAATCGGCTTCACCCAGAGTTACACCTACTTCACCTGGAGAGAGACCGCCGCAGAGCTCCGCGAGTATGTCACCGAGCTCACTCAGGGTGAAATGCGGGACTACTACCGTGGAAACTTCTGGCCGAATACGCCCGACATTCTTCCCTTCCACCTGCATCACACAACGCCTGCCGCTTTCAAAATCCGCGCCGCACTTGCGGCGACGCTCTCTTCTTCCTGGGGAATGTATTCAGGATACGAGCTTTGCGAAAACCTCCCCTTGCCCGGTCGCGAGGAGTATCTCGACAGCGAAAAGTATCAACTGGTGCAACGCGACTGGAACAAGCCCGGCAATATCAAACCGTTCATCGGAAGGCTCAATGAAGCGCGAAATCAAAACCCCGCCCTCGCCGAATATGCAAATATTGAGTTCATCGACTGCGACAATGATCAGCTCATTGCCTATCACAAATGGAGCTCTGACGGGTCCAATCGCGTTATCGTCGTGGTGAATCTCAATCCCAAAATGAAGCAGGAATCCAACATTCACCTGCCCCTCGAATCGCTCGGAGTTCCTCACGGAACCGCGTTCGAGGTAGAGGATCTGATCTATAAGGAGACCTACACATGGCGTGAATCCACCAATTTCGTGTCTCTTGACCCGAGGACGAAGCCAGTACACATATTAAAAGTGAAGACGTCTTAGGCCAACCGAGAAAGGTGGAGCCGGACCGAACCGCTTCATTGTTTCGAGAGAATCCAGCTTACCCCATGCGACAACGCTTTCTCACCTTCATCGTACTCGGTCTCATTCTCATCGGAATAGGAGAATGGAACCTTCGTAGCGGCAAAATCGCTCCACTCAACGCGCTCAACGAATTGTGGCTCGAGTTCTGTGTCGGGAACTCCGGAGACAAAATCCAAAAGCCGTCCCTCACCGTCGTCCGCATCAACGACGGCTATGAGCCTCTCAACATCGGTGGCGACAATAAGACGGTCGACAATCCCCGCCTCACACGCCTCGACTTCGCAACCATCCTCGGCTTTGTCGCGAAAATGAATCCCAAGGCGGTTTCCTTCCTTCCTACACCCGTTTTCGATGAGGAAAATGTCCTCAACAAAACCGATATTGTGCCACTGAAAGATGCCGCGATGCAGCTTCCCCGTTTTGCTGTCGCAACCACCGTTTCCGATGACGGTGAAAAAGCGATCGAAAAACAGCCAATCACTTACCCCCCCCTTAAAGTCGAGGGCGATGCGAGCAACGTGCTTCCCTTCTCACGGACGATCCGTCATCCCGACCCCCAGATTCTCTCCAACGGAGTTCCCGCTTTCAAAGCCATCGAATCAGCGCGTGGATTGATTGGAGACGAGACAGCCAAAATTCCTCTGATCGCCCGCAAAGGAGATCAAATCATCCCCTCAATCGTCCTCACCTCGGTCGCTTCCCATGCGGGCGTTGGCCTCAATCAGATCTCAGTCAATTTCTCAGGGAAAAAACCAGTTATTCAACTCGGTGAATACCGTACCATTCCGATCAATTCGGATGGCACCCTGACTCTGCCGAATCACTCCGGGCTGAGCCATTCGATGATATCGCTGAAACGTGACGAACAAGGAGAAGTCATCGAAAAACATCATCTCACGTCTCTTTCAGTAGATGAATTGGCCTACACCGGCGAAGAAAACGACGAGGTCGCCAAACGAATCCTCTCCAGCTTCCAGGGGAAATTTAAATCTCTCAGCGAAAACCTCGTCGTGATTGGCTTCGACCGAACCGCTGACCGTCACATCAACCTGCCCGGCGGAGAAGTCCTTTCCGAAACGAGCTTGCTGACAAGAGCCATTGCCGTGATCCAGAGCGGCCGCTTTCTCACTTGGTGGCCTGCCTGGGGAAGATGGCTCGCTGTTGCCGCGATCGCCCTCATCGCCCTGATCCTTTTCAAACTGCCGAACCGTAAATTCGTCCCCCTCCTAGTTGTCAGCGGGCTCCTTTTCTTCTCCGTTTGGGTTCTCATCTTCCGCACAACGCTGTCCTGGACACCTCCGTTTGTCGCGCTCTCGCTCTTCGCGCTCATGCTCCTCGTAGGCCTTCTGATTCCTGCACGAGAGCAGAAGCCTGCCGAAGAAGCTAAGGAGGAAGCGTGATCGATGGGGAGATTCGTCGCCGGAATGACTGATTCAAGAGCGTCTCATCGGCGCGGTTCCTTCCTCTAATTCTTCCACGTCTCAAGGGATACAGACCGCTCCCGCCCCCAATTTTCCCCGAGCACTCTGAAAATCTCGTGCTACAGTCGCGACCATGTTACAGGCAGGTATTGTAGGACTTCCGAATGTTGGCAAATCGACGCTTTTTAACGCGGTTACGCGCACGAGAAAAGCAGAAGCGGCGAACTACCCTTTTTGCACGATCGATCCCAATTTAGGCGTCGTAACGGTGCCGGACGATCGCCTTGCGGTTCTCAGTAAAATTTCAGGCTCCAAAAAGCTGATTCCCGCTGCAATCGAATTCGTGGATATTGCGGGACTTGTCGAGGGTGCCTCTGATGGCGCTGGCCTCGGAAACAAATTCCTCGCCACGATCCGGGAAGTCGACGCGATCGTGCAGGTCGTTCGTTGCTTTGAAAACGATGACATCATTCACGAACTCGGATCGGTAAATCCGCTTCGCGACATCGAGATTATTAATTCGGAATTGATTCTTGCCGATCTCGCTGCGCTCGAAAAGCGGAAGGATTCCCGGGTCAAAAAAGCAAAGGGCGGTGACAAGGAAGCAAAACGTGAAGTCGATCTCGCCGAAAAACTGATTCCCCATCTCGATCAGGGGAACCCTGCGATCACCGCAGAGCTGAACGACGAGGAAAAGAAACTAATGGAGAAGGAATTTTTCCTCCTCTCATCGAAGCGCACTATTTTTGCCTGCAATGTTGGTGAGGATGAACTGGCCTCTGCGCAGTCGGATCCAGACAGTCACCCTATGGTGAAAACGGTTCGCGACTATGCCGCCGCAACCTTTGGCGCGGAAGCCGTTGTCATCTCAGCCCACATCGAGGAGGAGATGGTTGATCTGGAGCCGGTTGAAGCCGCTGAGTTTCTTGCCGACATGGGCATTCAGGATTCCGGCGTGTCCGCGCTGATTAAAGCGGTTTACAACCTTCTCGGATTGCAGACCTATCTGACGACCGGCGAACAGGAGACCCGCGCCTGGACGATTCGCGCAGGAGACAAAGCCCCTCAGGCCGCCGGCGTGATTCACGGTGATTTTGAGCGGGGGTTTATTGCTGCCGAGATCGTCCACTACGACGACCTCGTCGAACTCGGCTCAAACGCCAAAGCACGCGAGGCCGGAAAGCTCCGCATCGAGGGGAAAGAATACGTGATGCGAGACGGCGACGTCGTTGAGTTTCGCTTCAACGTTTAGCCCCCTCTCACTCAAGGTCGAAGGAGACGCTACCGCGCTTGTGTTTCACCTCGGATTCGAAGCGTTTGCGATGTTTCGTGATTCTGCCTGAAACACGCTTTCGCCAGAGCCTGAACCCGGAGGGTTTAAGTTCACGTCGCATGATTTTGATAACTTCCTTCTCCGGGAAACCGGTTTTAGCTTCAATCTCCTCAAAGGTGGTTCGATCTTCCCACGCCATGCGAATGACCTGATCGCTGCTACGATTATTATTCACGATCAAGGTTACGGCGCCGGAGCCTCTCTGACCGCAGGGAAACACCAATTCCATTTCACGGCGGCGAGCCGGAAAAGGACGATGACGGCAATCGCAGAAACCATTGCGATCTCTTTCGGCGCTCCCTCGATTGATAAAACGAGCAGATAAATCCAGCAGCCCGAGAAGGCACAGGTGGCATTGAGCGGACTTGGGGTAAAAAGAGCGGGGACATCATTACAAATCACATCGCCGAGGACGCCACCGAACGTTCCTGTGATCGTTCCCATCATCGCCGCGATAAACCAGGACGGGTTCGCCTCCAGCGAATAAGCGGTTCCGGTGATCGCAAACAACGCCATTCCGAGCGCATCAGGAAGCAGAAGCCAGGGCTTGATGCGCCCGACAAGTTTCAGAACCAGGCCAGAAAAAACGGCGATCCCCAGCGTAATCATCGGATAATGAGGATTCCCAATCCAGAAAAGCGGAGTCCGATCCAGAAAAAGATCACGTAAGGTTCCGCCTCCAAAGGCGACCGCAAAAGCGACCGCGAAGACACCCATCACGTCCATTCCCTTGCGAGCTGCGAGCAAAACACCATAAATCGACGACACAATAACCGCGAGATATTCAACAAAGAGGAGGAGAGACGTATCCATTTTTACGATAAAAACTTTTTGGATCTTAGACTAAACCCTGTTGACTGTCTCACTCAACCCTGTTGAGTCTCTCTAGGTCGAAACCGATCTCTTCCCCTCCTTTTTTATGTCCTCCCCAAACAGAAGCAAATGCCTCTACTGGCTTCGTCTTTGTATCGTTCAGGTGGGTAGGGCCTACGACGCTTTCCACCGATTTCTCGCTAAAATCACGGGTCGTTGGGGAATGCCGATGAGCGCTGATATCTATCACGCAGTGCAGCATAGCAAAGGGGTTTCAGTGAAAGGCCGGGTCCTCCTCTCGAAAAAATGGCGCCAGCCCCACGTCAAAGATCATCCCCTCGTCAATCTGTTTCAGATGATTCGCCGATGGACCACTCCTGAACGTCCCTTTTCTCTCGTTCGCTTGAGCATTGGCGGTGCCGCGGTGGAACAGCGTGCCGACCGACAGGCTTACTTCGAAATCGAAATTCCAACGAGTGAAGTAAAATCGAAAGCGCTTCTCATCGAGCTGCCTGAATCAAAAGTCTCCAACTCCCGGACCATGAAAATCCGCAGGTTTGGCAAAGACGCTCGCTGCGTCATCATCAGCGACATTGACGATACCGTTCTCGTTACTCATGTCGCGAGGACCTTGAGAATGATTGCAACGACCCTCTTTGGCAATGCGTTGACACGGCAGCTTTTTCCCGGCTCGGCGGAACTGTATCGCGCCCTGCGGCACGGAACGACCCCGGAGATTAGGGAACGCAATCCGATTATCTACGTCACGAGCTCTCCTTTCAACCTGCATGCCCTCTTGCGATTGGTATTCAAAGAGAACGGCCTCCCCGATGGCGCTTACTTCATGACTGATTGGGGCATTGATGTCGACAAATGGTTCAAAATCGGTCACGCCGAACACAAGTTGCACTCTATTGAGCAGGCCTTTACATGGCACCCCAATAAGCCAGTCATCCTCGTAGGCGACAGCAGCCAACACGACACCGATGTCTATGTCGAAACCGCCCTCGCTCATCCGGGCAAAGTAGATCAAATTCTGATTCGTGACGTGACCGGGCCGGACCACATTGAACAGTTTCAGGAGAAAGTGGACAAGCTTCGCGACTCAGGAACCGAGTTTGCCTTTTTTAAAGACTCCTCTGAGGCAGCGAAGGTTCTTGAAGCGAAAGGATGGATTACCGGGGATCAGTTGGCCGAAGTCGTCAAAGCCGTCAAGCAAAGCCCCAAGGCTCTCGGTGCCGACCTAATGCACCACTAGCTTGTCAAAACTGACGGGCTAGCTCTCTTTGCTAGCTTCCGGCAAACTTGAGCTGAGAGGTGATTGATCGGGCTCAAAGCCCCCCCCCCGCGCAGAGGCCACTCCTAGAGGGCTCGCGTTTGATTTCCAGTCAAGATCGCGACCTGTGAGGTCGGTCGCGAACCTAGCCTTTCAGTAGAGCTCGCGTTCGGAGACTAGCGATTCGCTTCGGTAGGTCGAAATGTCAGGACGACCCGATAGCGGTGATTGAACGGCTCATGTTCGAGCCAGGGCTCGAGGAAGAGGTAAAAACCCCTCGCCTCGTAAAAGATGATCTGTTCACGAATTTCGGTCGCCATCGCTGAAAACGGAGTCTCGTCCGTGACCCAGTCCATCTTTCTTTCAAGACGTCGCGATACCGCGCAAAAGCGATTGATGATATCATCTTCAACCGTCTGAATATTGGCTAGAACTTTGTTTTTCACTGGCATGGCTGATACGATACGAACGAGAGACGACACAAGTCGACTTTTTCCTACGTCTCCGCCACGCCCCTAGACGCCTCCAATGAGGCTAAAACGTATTCCTACTCTAATGGAAATACCCTTTATCAACACCACCACGATCCTACTGCATCTCTTCGCGACGCTGGGAATGATAGCTGTGATTTGGACTGTACAGTTGGTGATTTACCCCCTCTTCAATCAGATCGGAGGCGATCACTTTCATGAATACCACGCCCGCTACATGAATCGGATCACCTGGATCGTGGGACCGCTCATGTTGATCGAACTGATCACCGCATTCCTTTTGTGCTACCTCTTCTGGGCATCCGGCTACAGGGGTCTACTGATCACGAATACGCTGCTTGTGATGTCCCTCTGGTTCGTCACAGCAATACTCCAGGTTCCCGCCCATCAAGCGCTGGAGCGGGACTACTCAGTGGATGGAGTCGACTCGCTTGTGAGAGGAAATTGGATCCGAACGATTATCTGGACAGCAAGACTGCCCCTCCTCGCCTCGTTCGCATTCAAAGTTCTTCTGCGCCCGTGATTCTATGATGTTCCGAAGAAACGCTCCTGGACCTTCTCCCCCGGGGGCGTTCCCTTCACGCTCATCACGAAAATAAGGATCGCCGAAACAAGGACAGCCCAGATGAACGGATGTAAACCGAGGAGAAGATATTCGCCAAATTTCTCCGTCTTTAAATATCCAATCAGATAGAGCACCAGCACCGTCAATCCCCCCGCAAGCATCCCCGCAACAATTCCCGCGGCAGTCGCTTTTTTCCAATAAAGAGCAAAGATCATCGGCATTAAGAAACAAGCGCCCAGTCCCGCAGACGCGAAAACAATCAAGTGCTGGAGAAACTGGGGCGGATGCATCACCGCAACAACCCCGAGCATGCCAACAATCATAGTGACCCCGTAGGTGAGTCGCTTGATCTGTTTCTCGTTTGCATTCGGATTGATCGACTCCTGATAGATGTCCCGCACGACGCCGGACGAAACGAGGAGGAGGAAACTATCGACACTCGACATCACGGCAGCGAAAGGTGCCGCAACGAGCAATCCGGCGAGCCAGGGCATTCCTGCATTGGTCGTCAGCACCGCTGCCATTTCCGGCATGACGCGGTCGGGATAAATTTCCATACCCGGCAAAAGAACTCGCGCGCAGGTAAAAATGATCACCAGCGGAAAATAGATCAGCGCAAAGTAGAACGCCACCATCACCATCGAACGCCTCAATGTCAGGGTATCTTTGAATGCCATTTGGCGAACCATGTAACTCGGCTGCCCCGCCCCACTGAAGTTCCAGAAAGCGAAAAAGCTGAATGCGAGGAGAACCGTAATAAAGCCCGAAGGGTTATCTCGCGAAGGCCCCGGGGTCGACGTGTAAACGCCCGGAGTTGCCGCGCCGTAGGCATAGGTCTCGACCTCGCCGGAGACGATTCCGACCACTTCAGGAACAAAAAGATCTGCCGCTTTTACTTTCTCAATCTCGGCAGGAGTCGTCAGTCGCAGCGCTTCAACCGGCTCACTCGCCACCTCTCCGGCAGCAATCTCAATTGCGGATTTCAACCGCAACGCGTCGCCATCATCATTCGTAAGCCAACTCCCTCTCGAAATACGCGTAACCCCATCCTCCCGATTCTCACGGGTAACGACCACAGTCATGAATTCAGGAGGGGTCATCTCTGACAACTGCTTCGTCGCATTACCGAGTCCTCCTACCTGAGTCAGGGCAAGCACTAGCATAATGACCACGCCTACGGCCATAACGAGTCCCTGCATTACATCTGTCCAGACGACAGCACGGAATCCGCCGTAGGTCGTGTAGACGATTACGGAAACGGCGAAAACGATAAGACATAGCAAATAGTCACCCTCAGCCGCGCCAACCCAGGGAATTCCATCCAACAAAGACTCGACCCCGAAGGCAGCAGACTGATAAATCGGCACCCCTTCGAGCAATGTCGCCATGATCTGGGCACCGGCTTTGAACTGCGCCATGAGAAAGAAGAACATAAAGAAAACGACCATGATCGTCGCCAGATTTCCGACCGCATTGCTCTCAAAGCGACGTCGAAGCAATTCGGGAATCGTGATCGCCCCTGCGATTCGGCTCACTTGGTTGATCCGCTTCGCAAGCAATCCAAGAGCGACCAGAGGAACGACCATGTAACCGCAAATCCACCAGGCGAGTGACCAACCATGAGTGTAGACCAGCGAAGGAAATCCCATAAAGCTGCCGCCCGAAGCTGCCGTCGCCGCATAAGTAAGCGCAAAGGCCCAAACGCCAATGTTCCGACTTCCCAGAAAGTACTCGTTGAGGAATGATTTGTTTTTTCCCGCATGATTCGCGATTCCCGCGAGAACAAAAACGAGGGCGAGATAGATAAAGAAGCTGATCAGCGCGGTCATTTGGCCTCCTCTCCGCTTGTGGAATCCATCGCACCGGGATCGAGATCGGTGTCTTTCATGAATCGGAGCGCAAACCAAACCGTGAGGCCAAGACCAAATATCCAGGGGATAAGAATCCCGGTAACGACCCAGTGCGGCATTCCCCAGATCAACCGAATCGGCTCGTCCGGTTGATTCCCGCCATTTAACCCCACATAGGAGATCGTCCAGATAGCGAACACACACCAGGCGCCCACCATAAAGAAAAACTCTTTCCGGGACTGCCGGAAAGAAATTCCGAGATCAGCCTTTTTAACTTCCTCACTCATGGAGAGGACACTGCCGAATCACCTCAAGTCTGAACAGAAAAACATTTCCTCAATGACGTGCTGACAAAATGAACGGCTTCCTCCTAAGATACGAAGGTAGAAAGACGAAGGAGTCGCTGTCTCTTGCTGCCAAGAGAGACTCCGAACAGAAGCTATGGTATAGGACTTCGCTCTCCGGCGGGAGTCTTATCAGGCGGCGGGAAGCACGCCTCTCCTTGTATAGCCCGGACGAAGTCGACTTTTTTTCGCTCACCTCTTTAAAACATTACTCATGTTCACCTCAGAAAGCAGAGAATCAGAATTCCCTTCACTCGAAGGAAGAATTTATCTCAATACCGCAGCCGAAGGCATTCCACCTCTCTCCGCGAAACGGGCTCTCGAAAACTATTTCGAAACCAAAAGCTCCGGGATGGATGGAAGGATTGAGCTTTTCAAGGAATTCGACACATGCCGTGCCAGTGCCGCGACTCTATTGGGGTTCTCTCCAGAAGAAATTTCATTCTGCGCCTCCACTTCCGAAGCTTACAATCTCCTCGCCACCGCAATCGATTTCTCTGAGGGGGAAAATGTCATCGTCACCGATCTCGATTTTCCAGCCGGGGCGACACCGTGGCTGCGACTTCCTGAATCACCTGAGATACGCCTGTGGAAACATCGCGATGGAGTCCTTCACCTCGATGATCTTGAATCCCTCGTCGATCCCAAAACCAGGCTCGTTCAGATTTCGCTCGTGAGTTTCCTCACCGGCTACCGGGTCGAATGGGCTCCGCTTCGCGATTTGGTTCGCCAAAAAAACTCCGATTCCATTCTCGCCGTTGATGTGACTCAGGCGGCGGGGCGCGTCGTGCTCGACTGTCTTGACGCCGACTGCATTTTCGCGAGTTCCTACAAATGGCTTCTCGGTTCGCACGGCGGTTGTGTCGTCGCCGTTCCCGAGCACGCGAAGCACAAAGTCACGGCCCGTGCCGGAGGCTGGTATAACCTCGCGAATGCTTTCGAAGAAGACAGGTTCACCCGCGCCGAGTCATTTCCCGGTGCGGCGAGCTTTGCGGTGGGGATGCCCTCATTCCCCGCGATCTACACGCTGAGAGCAGGGATGGATTTGCTCAACGACATTGGTGTTGGCGCGATTGCCGACCACACCGACAAACTCGTGACGCACCTCCATAAGGGATTACAAGAACTGGGAATCCAAACGATGTCCCCGCACCAACCCGGCAACTCGTCAGGAATCGTCTCCTTTCAAAGTGACAACGACGAAGCTCTCAGCAAAACGCTGCACGAGCAAAATATTCACATCATGCATCAAGCCGGCCGCCTCCGCGTTGCCGTTCACGGCTACAATCAAGTGAGCGATATTGATGCGATCCTGAATGCGCTCGCTGAATGTGCTAACTAGTGGACCAGACAATCTCTCGATTAGTTGGCATCCGAGCCGACCCAAGTCGCCGTTTTATCGAGATCTTCTAATCGGGAGTCTCGACTCTGAGCAGGGATGCCGACTCAACGATCTGCGCCCCCGCCTAACTGAAGAACAATCCCTCCGCCGTTCCCCGCATCATATTCTCGATATCTTCGGGACTTAGGAAATCGAGCTTCTTCGTGATGAGATCGACCGAGGCGGAGTACGAGTGATCGCCCTCTACTTGATAAGGACAATCCGAGGCCCACATGAGGCGCTCTGATCCGAAAGCATCACGGAGCTGTTTGATCATTGGCCCGAGGTCGGTGTAGGGAGGTGCCTTTTTCCCGAGCGCATAAAAGGCTGACGTCTTCACATAGGTATTCGGAAATTCAGCGAGCGCCAAGAGCTGATCGAGATGCTTTTGATCCACCTCCCCTGTCACGCCAATACGAGCGAAGTGGTCGATCACAACGCGGGTATCCGGGTATTTTTTAGACATCGCATTGACCGCAGGTAACGACTCAGGGTCGGTAAGGCAGCACATCGCCTGGCCCGTTTCGGCAGCCGTTTTCCACATCGTCTGAATCCCTTCCGAAGCGTCCCACTTTTTCACTTTGTCAGGAAAAGCATAAAGTCGGAATCCGCCGACCCCTTTCTCAGCGAGCGACTTCATCGTTGCCGCCACGTCCGACTTCGTTTCATCAACAATCGCGACGCCCTGGAATCGTTTCGGATCATCCGCGATAACATCAAGCATGTAGGAATTATCAAACTCAAAGAAGCTCATCTGGATGAGCAGGGTGCGTGATACCCCGGTGCCTTTTTGATCTGCCGCGAGATTTTCAGGCGAGTAGATCGGAGGATCAATATCCTTACCCGCAAAGTTCGCGGAAATGGGATAGGCGCTTCGATCCTTACTCCAGACGTGAACATGAGCATCAATCCATCGTTTTGACTCCTCTTCGGCGTTCAACATTTCGCTCATCAAGATTCCCCCTCCCAAAGTAACTCCGGATACGAATTTTCGACGTGACTGATTTTTCATACCCCGTAGTTCAACAGAAAACCGCAGTAAAAATCAAACGCCAACTCGACCTGTTTCACGTCCACCCATTCCACGGCGGCATGGGCTTGATCGATCGACCCCGGACCGAAAATAATGGAGGGCACGCCCGCTCGAGAGAGCTTCGTCGCATCGCATCCGAAAGGGACTCCTTTGATTTCATGATCCAGTTTCATGACCTCGAGTTGCTTTTGCACGGACAAAACCACTACCGAATGAGCCGGCGTCTCCATCGCTTCATCGGAGAGATACGGAGGAAGCATCTTAACTTTGTCTGAAGGGAATTTCTCAAGCACCGGCGCATAAGAAGCCAAAACCTCTTCCGCCCTTTCCCCCGGCAGCATGCGGCGGTCCAGATTAATGACACAGCGATCCGGAACAAAGTTTACTTGGTCGCCCCCGGAAATGGTTCCGATATTGCAGGTCGCGGGACCAATGAGCGGGTGAACCTTATCAGCAAGGTGCCTATGGAACTCATCGAGACATCGAACCAGTTCCGCCATCGTTGAAATGGCGTTTTCCCCCAGATGAGGCTTAGAGCTGTGAGCCGCTTTCCCGAGCGCCTCAAATTTCCAACGCAGCACGCCTTTGTTCGTCGTCACCAGCCCCAACTCTGTCGGTTCGGCCACGACAGCGCATTCTAATTTTACCCCCCTCGACTCGAACCACACAATCGCCGCGAGAACCCCTCTGAAGATAAATTCCTCGTCTATGACCGCTGCCAACCATACATCTACCGGTGGGACCTGCCCCGCCTCCTTCAACGAGCGCATCGCACCAATCATCGTCGCGAGTCCAGCCTTGGTATCGCAAGAGCCGCGCCCGAACATTTTCCCGTCTTCAAGGTTCGGTTCAAAAGGAGGAATTGTCATTCCATCGACCGAAACAACATCCATGTGGGCTTCCAGTAGTATCGCTCGCGTCGAGTCCTTCCCCGGCAATCGAACCATCACGTTGCTTCGCCCGGGCAACACTTCGTCTTCCCACCAGTCCAGATTCGCCTCATCACAATATGATTTCAGAAAATCGGCTACTCCCGACTCGCCGGGACCATCCCACTCCGGGTTGATACTGTTGATCCTTACGAGATCGGAAAGTGTTTTGAGGACATCTGAGTGCTCCATGATGCGAGGAAGGTGTCATGAACGAGGAGCAATTTCGAGCGACTTTTCACCCGCCGATGCGGTAGCGGGGCTTTGCGCTGTAAAAGGTAAAAGGTAAAAGGTCCGATAGGCTCCGGGCTCCGAGCTCCGAGCTCCGGGCTCCGGGCTCCGGGCTCCGGGCTCCGGGCTCCGAGCTCCGAGCTCCGAGCTCCGAGCTCCGAGCTCCGAGCTCCGAGCTTCGGACTTCGGACTTCGGACTTCGGAAGGATGCTGAAAGCATCACCGACACCAGCCTCGGATTTCAATCCGGGGTATCACGCAGTCTAGGAAAGGCGTCCTGAAGGGACGCTCGAAGACAGTCGATCAATCCCACACGTATTTTTCGTCAAACTCGATCTGATACTTCACAAGAAACTTCCGGTATTCCTCCTCAAAGGTGACCTCCTCGTGATGCTTCGCCTGGTTCTTGATATAGGCGATGACTTCGTCGGTATCCTTCGGACTGACGCTGAACCATCCATAGCCCGCCTGCCATTTGAAACGACCCGAAATCAAATGATTCTCATTCATCCAGCTGGAAGACCCTCCTTTCAATTCCTTCATAAAATTGGCATCCGCGATATTTTTTGAAGACTTGATCAACAAATGAACGTGGTCAGGCATTCCATTGATCGCTACGGGCACCGCGCCTTTTTCGGTGGCGATACCGGCCATGTAGGAATGAAGTCGCGGGGCAATCTCACCTCCAATCATCGGCTCCCGGTTCTTAGTCGAAAACACAAGATGGGCGAAATTGGAATGAAGGGATTGTGGCATGGGATTGGTGGGCGGCGTTTTCGCGCGTCCCTTCAGGACGCCTAATTTCGTTCTATTCGAACCCCGGATTAAAATCCGGGGCTGTTATCGATAATGCTTTCAGCATCCGTATTGCAGCTCAAGAGTGCCGCGGATATTTCAGAACTCTGCGGCAAGCTAAATCATTGTATTATCAGACCCAAAGAAGGCACATCGATCAGAGCAAATCTTCGAATCCCATCTCACGCGCAGGGCTCTCTCTTCATTCTCACTCCGCGCCGCAACATTTCTCCCCGTCCGCAACACGATCCCCGGATCCCCGGATTGAAATCCGGGGCTGTTATCGATAATGCTTTCAGCATCCGTATTGCGGCTCAAGAGTGCCGCGGATATTTCAGAACTCTGCGGCAAGCTAAATCGTTGTATTATCAGACCCAAAGAAGGCACAGGGCTATCTCTTCATTCTCACTCCGTGCCGCAGCATTTCTCCCCGTCCGCCGCACGATTCCCGGATCCCCGGATTAAAATCCGGGGCTGTTATCGATAATGCTTTCAGCATCCGTATTGCGGCTCAAGAGTGCCGCGGATATTTCAGAACTCTGCGGCAAGCTAAATCGTTGTATTATCAGACCCAAAGAAGGCACAGGGCTGTCTCTTCATTCTCATGCTGTGTAGCCGCATTTTTCCTCGGTCGCCGCGCGATTCCTACTCTCTACTCTCTACTCTCTACTCTCTACTCTCTACTCTCTACTCTCTACTCTCTACTCTCTACTCTCTATTCTCTACTCTCTACTCTCTATTCTCTACTCTCTATTCTCTACTCTCTATTCTCTACTCTCTACTCTCTACTCCCTACTCCCTACTCCCTACTCCCTACTCCCTACTCCCTACTCCCTACTCCCTACTCCCTACTCCCTACTCCCT